>Ga0207667_10000037_pt1 | contig 297252 bp, 256 predicted proteins | sample KBSCornC52_FD_184301 | JGI IMG/M metagenome (GOLD analysis project Ga0207667, IMG submission 184301) | Corn rhizosphere microbial communities from Kellogg Biological Station, Michigan, USA - KBS Corn C5-2 (SPAdes) (version 2) | ecosystem: Host-associated > Plants > Roots > Rhizosphere > Soil ...
AAAGTCTAATTGTGTACCTTGTTTCATGAGTTCTTGATTTAAAGTGTTCGTTTCTTTGATTTTAATCTACGACCTTTTCTTCAAGAACTCTATTTTTTGCCTACCACGATTTCATACATACGATCTTTGTGTTAAAATATGAAAGAAGAAATTAATTAAAAAATGTAACTTCAACTTCATTATTCCCAACCAATTTTACCCGGTATGAAAATTCCTGCAATTACCCTTTGCCTGTTCTTTTCTGTGCAATTATACGCGCAGACGCCAGCCTGGCCGGTAATAAAACATTATGACCAGGCCCATCTCGACAAAATTGCCATGCCCATAGGCGGCATAGGCACGGGCGATATTTCTATCGGCGGCAACGGCCAATGGCGGGATGTTGAAATTATGAATAAACCTGCCATGGGCTATTACGGTTCGGTAACGCCCAAGCAGGCGCCTTGTTTCATGATCTTCACCAAAGAAGCGTCCGGGCATAAGCGGAGCAAAACACTCATGGGCCCGATACCCGCCGCCGAATATATAGGCTCGCAGGGGAGCAACGCCCCCAACCATGGCATGCCGCGGTTTAGCAGCGCCTCGTTCGATGCCGCATATCCCTTTGCAACTGTGAACCTGCATGATGATGAAATGCCGGTGACGGTTAAAGTAAAAACATTTAATCCCTTTATTCCCGGCGACGCAGTCGCCAGCGGCATACCGATAGCCGTTATCCGGTACGAGGTTACTAACTCCACAAATCAAACACTAAATGCGGCGGTAGCCGGCTCGCTGGATAACTGCGTGGGTATGGATGGTTCCAAAGTTGAATTTGATAGTTTCGACAGGTCCATCGTGCCGCAGGGCGCCAATCACAACAAAAATGTTTTTAGGGGGGCAAACGGCCTCGCGGGGATTTATATGAGTTCAGACAGCGTGGATAAAGACGACCATGCCTGGGGAACTATCGCTTTAACGACTTCGGCCGCGCAGAAAGGTAAGATCACCTACCGCACTGAATTTGACCCTAAAGGATGGAATTCGAATTTGAATGATATGTGGGACGATTTTTCGGACGACGGCATGTTCCGCGATACGGTTTTTGCACACAAGGTGAGCAGCCCCCGTGCAGGCTTATCGGTTGCCTTTACACTGGCGCCGCATGAAACCCGCGAAATACAGTTCCTGCTGACCTGGGATTTCCCGAACAGAAAGGCCTGGGATGATAAAGTCACCGTTGGCAATTATTACTCCACTTTGTATGATGACGCCTGGGATGTGGCGGAGAAAACTTTGCCGCTGTTACCCGGGCTGGAGCAAAAGACGCTCGATTTTGTAAAACTCATCGCCAACAGCAATTATCCTGCTGTGGTGAAAGAGGCCGCCTTGTTTAACACCAGCACATTGCGTTCGCAAACTGTCTTCAGGACCAGGGATGGCAACTTTTTTGGCTGGGAAGGCGTGTTTCCTAATACCGGCTCCTGCTACGGCAATTGCGAGCATGTGTGGAACTATGAGTTGGCTACGCCCTTCCTGTTCGGCCAGATGGCTATGAAAATGAGAAATGTGGAGTACAATTATGGTTTATGGGATGGTGATGGGCTGATGAGTTTCCGGTTGAGCCTGCCCCTGAAAAAGAACGGCAATTGGAAAGCTGCCGCAGCCGACGGGCAGATGGGCACCGTAATGAAAACTTACCGGGAATGGCAACTATCAGGAGACGATGAGTTTTTAAAAAGCGTTTGGCCGAGCGTAAAGAAGATTCTTTCCTTCGCGTGGGTGCCCGGCGGCTGGGACGCCAACAAGGACGGCGTGATGGAAGGCTGCCAGCACAATACGATGGATATCGAATATTACGGCCCAAATCCCGAGATCGAATTCTGGTACCTGGGCGCCCTGAAAGCTGGGGCAGCCATGGCGCGGTACATTAAAGATGCGGAATTTGAAGCCACCTGTAATGATCTGTTTAATCGCGGCAGCAAATGGACGGATGCAAACCTTTTCAACGGCGAATTTTATATACAGAAAATTCAGCCGGCTAACAGCAAGAGCAATATAGCACCAGGGCTGTTAATTGGCATGGGGGCGACAGACCTGAGCCACCCGGATTTCCAGATAGGGGAGGGCTGCCTTGTTGACCAGCTGGTAGGCCAAAACATGGCCCTGATATGCGGTTTGGGGTATCTTGTTGATTCAACTCACGTTAAAAAGGCCCTGCAAAGTGTTGCTAAATACAATTATGTACGGGCCTTCGATGATCATTTTAACAATATGCGCTCGTATGCATTGGGAAACGAATCGGGCTTGATCCTGACGGCCTACCCTGATCCTTCAAAGCGGCCAACGGTACCACTTTCATATGCTTTTGAAGCCTGGACAGGGCTTGAATATACCGCGGCGACAGGAATGATCTATGAAGGTATGAATTCCGATGCTCTTCACACGATTACCGACGTTCGGAACCGCTTTGACGGTATTAAAAGAAACCCCTTCAATGAAGAAGAATGCGGGAACCATTACGCCCGCGCCATGGCAAGCTGGTCGGCTATCATTGCCCTCAGCCAGTTTAATTATTCAGCCGTAACCGGGAGATTCACTATTACATCGGCACCCGGTAATTATTTTTGGTCGGATGGGTATGCATGGGGTAATGCGGAAGTGGGTAGCGGTAAAGTAGTGGTCACCGTGCACTCCGGCAGTTTAAGGCTAAGCTCGGTCGGGTTAAAGAACAAAGGAACTGTTCATTTTGCCCGGCCGGAAATACTGAAAGAGGGCGAGAAAAAGGTGGTTATGGTAAAGGGGTAAATTCTATAATATCAAAGTATAGGAAATGCTGGCACATTAGTAGTTGTTACGATAGACCGGCGGTTTCCGGTTTATCGCGGCATCTTATTATCAAACTACAAAGCCTAATCCGGCAAAATCAGCAAGGGCGTCCGGTTATGATCGATCAGACGCTTACTTTTGCTGCCGCTGATAAATTTTTCAAAGCTGGCGCCGCGGTGATGGATCATTACCACAAGGTCGGCCCCGACCGAGACCGAAAATTCCTTTAGCTGCTTGCCGATATCTTTCAGCGGGATTAACCTTGATGTTACATTCACGTATTCCGATGCTTGTTTAATGAGATTTAAACACCTGCCGGCCTTGCCGTCATATTCGCCGAAATGCGTCAGAATAATATGCGAATTATCAATGCGGGCTATATATGTCAAAAAATTTATCGCTTTGTTATAATCCTTCTTCAGGTCATTGGCAAAAACAATGGTTTCCACCGGATCAAAGCAGCAGGTTATCGGAACAAACAGGATGGGACAACCGGCATTGTCGAGCACGCCGTAAGCATCGCTGCCATAAAAGAGGTGTGATACCGCATTATCGCCTTTGCTCCCCATGATGATCAGGTCAACTTTATTTTCCATCACAAGCTCACGTACGCTGCTTGCTAAATCAAGTCCGAAATTGTTAAGTATGGTAATGTCCGGTTTAAATTCAGCTTGTTTGCTATGTGTTTCCAGGTATTGCTTTATCTTATTCAACTCAAGCAGGCTCTCGTTCCGCACCACATTGTACCGGTCTTTTGACTTTGGATCAGGATCGGGTAAATTGGGCGAATGAAAATAGTCGTACAAATGAAAAAGGATAATTTTGGCGTGCGTTTTTTCGGCTAATCTCAATGCGTACAAAGCAGCATTTTCTGCTTTTTTCGAAAAATCGGTTAAAACAAGTATCGTTTCCATCGCAATAAATATTTATACGCTAAAGTTCAGGCAAATTCCACCCGAATAAAGTGACCTCCGTCATTTATTAAATTGATGTAGAGCCGCATTGAGCAGGCCGCATGACCGGTGATTTGGAAAGATTTTGTCCCTGTTTTCGTACCTTAGCATTAAAGATATCTCAAAAACATCAATTATGAGCGAGGCGGAAACCTATTTTACGCAGCTGACAGACGATATTCCCAATGCTTCTCCCGGGAAAATGTTTGGCGCGTTATGCATGAAAATGCCGAACGGAAAATCTGCTGCCATGTTCTGGAAAGATAATATCGTTGTAAAGCTGCACGGCGAAGCTTTAAATGAGGCGCTAAGCCTTGATGGAGCGAAATTATTCGAGCCAATGGAAGGCAAACCAATGAAGGACTGGGTGCAAATCCCCTTCGGGTATAAAGACCAATGGAAAACATATGCCGAAATTTCTGCCCGCTCGGTTGAGGCGCTGGAAAAAAAAGCCGGTAAAAAGGGTCATTAGGTCATTGAGTCATTAAGTCATTGGTTTATGGTGGCGATTTTTTTATCTTTCGGACTTTCGGACTTTCGGACTTTTCGGACTTTACTGACTTTTTCCATAATTTTATGAAATGAAAAATTTATTTGTGACCAAATACATCGTAGGTTCACTTATGGCGTGTTTTTTTTATTGTGGAGTTGCTGCACAAAGCAAACAGGTTCGGTTGCCGGGTATTCCATACCCTTTATCGTGGGAAAACAAGCCATTGAATTACTCGGTAAAAGGACCGGTTTTGACCATAGAAGGCGGGCCTAAAACAGATATGTTCAGGGACCCGAACGTTACCTACAACACCGATAATGCGCCTAAATTGGTTTTTACCGCCGACAATGATTTTGTTATAACAGCCCGCATCCAGCATGATTTTACCTTTAAGTGGGATGGCGGGGCGATAGTTTTAAAGACTGATCCGCTGCACTGGGTAAAGTTTTGTTTCGAAAAGGATTACACCGGGATTCACCGTGTTGTGAGCGTGGTTACCAATGATATTTCGGACGATTGCAATTCGGCGCCGCTATCCCAAAATTACGTTTACTATAAAATGGCGAAAGCGGACAATGTTGTTACACTTTATTTTTCTACTGATGGAAAAAAATGGTTTTTGATACGGCATTTTCAATATAATGCCAAAGGGCCGTTAAAGCTGGGATTTTTAGCCCAATCCCCGACCGGCACACATAACACCGTAACATTTTCCAATATCACCTATCAGCATAAAAAGATTAAGGACCCGTATTTAGGGGAATAAATAATGCCAGATAAATAGTGGTTGGGATATTAGAACAAGGGGAAAAGCAAAGTACGATCCCAACTAACAATCGTATTTTTTTCTAGGCGCTGATTTTATCAAAATGGCGTATTAACGACCGATTGACTTTCTGTTCAGCATGCCATAACTCATAATTATTTTGCAGATTAACCCAAAATTGAGCGGTATTGCCAAATGCCTCAGATAATTTTATAGCAAGTTCAGGACTGATGCCTAAATGTCCATTTATTACCGCAGATAGATTTGCGCGGGCCACATTTAACCCTTTGGCAACTTCTGTAATAGTTAAATTGCGCTCTTTTATAAACATTTCTCTCAATATTTCACCCGGGTGCAAGGGTGGTAATTTTCTTTTAAGCATTTCAATCTCCTTTTTAATGATAATCCAGATAATCAACATCATAAATATTCCCAGCTTCCAGGCGAAAGACAATTCTATAATTCGCGCTCACTTTTATCGCCCAAAAATCTTTCTTGTTTCCTGAAAGCTTATGAATACCTGATCCGAGTGCCCTGATGTCTTCCTCGTTTGTAACCGCATCGAGTGCATCAAGTATCCTGTTTATTTTGTTAAGTTGATCGCTGGGTAATTTTGACCCTATCCCTTCTTCATAATAAAGCCGAAGTCCTTTATGGCTGATAGTTTCGATCATTAACAAATGTAACATGTCGTACGACATGTTACAAATCTTTTAATAACAGATTTGATACAAAAATTATAATCATCATAATTTAGTAATCAATTATATTTGACGTCCACTCTAAGGAAAACCAACCGTTATGAAACCGCTGTATCTTACAATTGCTGTTATTCTTTGTGTTATAATGGCTAAGGCCCAAACAAACGCCATCGGGCATACAGAGGTAACGGAATGGCAATACGGGAAAAATGGCGCACTTTCAATTACCTACGACGATGGATCGAGGCACCAGTTCACCAACGCCCTGCCTATTATGGAAAGGTTAAAGCTGCCGGCTACCTTTTTCGTTATCACCGGCGGCATACCGGGTTCAAAGTATCACGGAAAGTTTATCGGGCGGCCGGTAAAAGAAATTATAGCTGAAACGGCTACTATTCCAACCAATGACAAAAACTTTTTGGAGCGTTGCTCTGCTGCGGGTTACCTGGGTTATAAAGGTACAATCACGTATGTGACCAGGGCGGCCAGCATGTATGATAATCCAAGGAGAAAGGAACAAGCCTTTAAACTCATGGATGAGGTTTACCAAAAGGTGCGCAACGGGGATTTTCAACCGGGCTACCAGCCATGCGATGAAGTATTGCAGGAAGCCGGCGATACCTGGGACGAATTGAGGCGCGATGCAGCTAAAGGGTACGAAATTGCCAGCCATTCCATTACCCATGCCAGTATGCCGGGGCTCGATTCGGTGAATATTGTTTATGAGCTTGAAAAGAGCAAGGAAGAGATAAAAAATCAGATGGGGGAGCAGTACACATTTTCGACCGAGGTGCCTTATGGTTACGAAAACGAACGGGTGATGCAAATTGCCTATAAAATTTACCCGGCCCTGCGCAACAGGATGCCGGAACCATGGCTAACCGAACTGGACAGGCCAAGCAGAAAAACGCCGGCAGTTAATAAACTGGATTACGTACAATGGCAGCGCGAATGCAATACCCATTCCCCGCTGCCCCTAATGAAATCATGGGTCGATACTGCCGTTAAGAGAAGGGACACCTGGCTGGTGCTGGTGATCCACGGCGTTGACGGCCTGGGATATGAAGCCCTGCCAAGCACTATGCTTGATGAGTACTTTCAATACATAAAAAGCAAAAACAATAACCTTTGGATCGCTACTTTTGGAGAAGTAACTAAGTACATGCGGGAACGCGAGGCCGCGAACGTTAAAGATACCAGGAAAAAGGACAGAATTTTGATAACCCTTAATCACCCGCTTGATAAAAGCATGTATAATATTCCTTTAACCCTCCGGACAAACGTTTCGGCGCACTGGAAACATGCCAATGTGAAGCAGGGGAATCACCTTCAGAAAATAGCAGTCGCAAACGATGCCGGGGGCGCCAGCGTTCAGTACCAGGCTTATCCGAATGAGGGGGTTATAAGTATAACCGGAAGCTAAAATTGGAAATGCCCTCCGAACATCGGATGGGGTTTACTTGCGAATAGATCTATCGCACGAAAATAAAAAATATGATGACGCTGCTTTGTCGGGAATTGTTAAAAATATTCTTTTCAATGGTGCAGCATTTTATCGCCCCCCGCAGGTGTAGCATGCTACACATGAAACACCGCGCTACACCTCCAACATATTTGACAGTCAGTAACTTAGGACTGACAACATTTTGGCAGTGACAAAAGCTTGACACCATTTTGCCCCTGTTTCTGCCCGTTGCCGACGCGCGCGTGCCGCGCTGACAGGCAAAGTCTATCCAGCCATGCCAAAATGCTTAGCGGGCTGCCTGTCAGCGGCGCACGAGTATTTCCAACGCACCGCCCGGCCGGATATTCGCCCGATAGGAGGCCACCAGAAAAAACTATTGAATAAAGCACCGATATTTTAACTTAGCCTTATTATGAAACCAGCTAAGCCCGATCTCGACGTCCTTATCAGCGCTCTTGAAAAAGAACGGCGTTCATTGAAGAAAATGATTAGGGAGGCCGCGGCGGAACATGATCATCTTATCTTTTATTACCATTCCGAAGCACTTGGAAATCTGAACCGCAGGCTGGATGTTCTGTATGGGTTTAAGGATCCATTATACCGTGAAAAGGAAGATTTAAAACGGCATATTGGCTTTTGGCGAAATGGGGATTTTATTAAGAAAATGAGCCCGGAAGTTCGGCAACGCATGAGAGAGCGTAATGAAGAAAAAGCCCAGGCACTGGAAAAACAATTGCAGCAATTAATGGATGCGCCACAACTTCAGCCTTCAGGCGGTACGCGGTTTATCGATGAAGCGGTTTTGGCTTTGTATGAAAAACGCTGCCGGTCCTTCAGGCTAATACTTGGCGAGGAAGACGATTCCTATATTGCGCTTGTTTTTAAAACCCGGAAAAATACGCTGGTCATACAACTAAAAGGAATGCTTTTTGGCGAAGAACCCGATTTCGTTTTTGAGGGCCGTATCCCAAAGCCGCTCCTGGCCGCAGGGTTTATTTACGACTGCCAACGAAAAACATATACCCGCACATTTGACTTTGCCGGCCGCGAAACCATACCCGAAATAAAAATATGGCTCACCAAATTCGTTATTGAGGATAGCTGGTATTATTGGCCTGGAAGGACGATGAGGCTGGAGTATAAATAATTTTTCCGTCCCCACAGGGCCTCTCGAAGATTTAAGTTAACCCACAAAAATATTTTTGCCGGAAAGCGCCTCGCCGCCACGTCATTGCGAGGAACGAAGCAATCTCTGCGCAGGACATTCAACGAAATGCAATGAATGAGTTCACGGCGTGCGGTTGACAGGCTATGAAAACATTCTTGTCCATTGATTAGCATGTGTAGAGATTACTTCGTTCCTTGCAAGGACGGACTGGTGAGTTTTATTGAGGATAGGTGGTACTATTGGCCGGGAAGGACGATGAGGCTGGAGTATAAATAATTTTTCCGTCTCCACAGGGCCTCTCGAAGATTTAAGTTAACCCACAAAAATATTTTTGCCGGAAAGCGCTTTGCCGCCACGTCATTGCGAGGAACGAAGCAATCTCTGCGCAGGACATTCAACGAAATGCAATGAATGAGTTCACGGTGTGCGGTTGACAGGCTATGAAAACATTCTTGTCCATTGATTAGCATGTGTAGAGATTGCTTCGTTCCTCGCAAGGACGGACTGGTGAGTTTTATTGAGGATAGCTGGTACTATTGGCCGGGAAGGACGATGAGGCTGGAGTATAAATAATTTTTCCGTCCCCACAGGGCCTCTCGAAGATTTAAGTTAACCCACAAAAATATTTTTGCCGGAAAGCGCTTTGTCGCCACGTCATTGCGAGGAACGAAGCAATCTCTGCGCAGGACATTCAACGAAATGCAATGAATGAGTTCACGGTGTGCGGTTGACAGGCTATGAAAACATTCTTGTCCATTGATTAGCATGTGTAGAGATTGCTTCGTTCCTCGCAAGGACGGTTTGGTGAGTTTTGTGGGTTAACTTAAACTCGAAGAGTATCCTGCGTTGCGTGTCCATCGAACCCCGATCATCCGAACCAATAAATTGCGGTAATCCTAATCCGGCGTGAGGTTTTGTGGCAATTACATCCTGGCATTGGAGACCGCGAAATTGTCGATGATAATTTCATCCAAACTGTCCGGCCATTCCTCTACGGATCTTAGATTAGGAAATAAAGGCATGACACTGGTCATCCGGAACCGGCCGCGGCCTTTGGGTTTGATCTTTGCACTGTATTCCAGCGGTACGCTCAAGCCGCTTTTGATGACCAGTAGGGTTGCAGGGGCGCTGCCAAATTTACCGCGGAAGAAGAAAAGCTTTACCTGGTTCGAGTCGGGTTTACCCGTGAACAGGTGGTCGCCGTTTTCATCAGGGCCATTATCAAATTTTTTAATTTCGGCAATTTTAAAATCGTAGCGGCCCGTGGCTGTTTTAGTTAAAATAAGTGTAGCTGTGCTTTGCAGTTTAATGCTGTTTTCATCCTGCGAAAATGCTTTCAGGCTCAATAAACCAACTATAAAAATTATGATAAGCTGTTTCATGGGATTTGGATGCTTGAGAAATTTAAGCTAAGATAATGTTTTCGGAGATACAGCGCAGGGTCCTCTTCGAGAGACCCTGCGGGGACGGGAACCATCCAATTTTTTTAATGATAAGTTTCAAAACTGTCTAATAGGGCGTTGATCTGTCGTTTTTCTGCTTCCGAAATGTTAGATTTTGAATCGTCGAGCAATTCCTTTAGGACATAATACTCATCATGGTTTCTAATTTTGCCCCTTTTTAAAACCTTTTGAAGAGTGTCTCTCACTATTGAAATAAGCTGATTAAGTCCTGAAAATCCGTGGATAGCCAATTGGTCCCCAATATCTTTTTTTATATCAAATGGCAGGTCCATCGACATTATAATTAGGTCCGTAAGTCCCGACTTAAGACTTCGTCTTGCAAGCAACTTGCTTTTCTTTTCCGTGTCTGCAAGAAAAATTAGTGGTGAATTCGCGTCATTCGGATCAAGTTTATTAAATTTTGCATTAAATACCCATAGAACTTCAAAAACTCTTTTGTAATTATCATAATTGTCATCGGTTACCTTAAGCATGATTTGTGGCAAAGCTAACATATTTGTATCGATGCAAATGAAAGTGGCAAATACGCCTCATTACCCGCAACGCGCAGCGCAGGGTCCTCTTCGAGAGACCCTGCGGGGACGGGAAAACGGATAAATTAACTTTTAACCCTCATTGTCATATCTCAAATCTCACATCTCAAATCCCGCATCTCAGATCTCGTATCTTAACTCCCCCGCCCCAAAACTGAAAAAGCAGGGATCGGCCTTGCGCTATACCTGCTTTGTAAATTAACTACTAACCGACAGTTTTAATTTCCGTTGATTGACACAAATTTCATGTTTTATTTTTAATTTATAAATTATTGTACTAATTAATATATTTGAGAAATAAAAATGCTTTATATACGTTTGAGCATGATCAACAAGAAAAAGTTTAAGAAGGGGATAAATTCTAAATAAATTAAATATGTTCAAAGTGTACTTAGAAAGATGTCCAAAAAAATAATCATCATTGAAGATGATGCGGATATCCTGGATATCATGACCTATATTCTTTCCGAGGAAGGATACGATGTTTTAGCAGCTAAGGACAGCAAGCCTTTAGGGGACGTGCATTTGCATCAGCCCGGGCTGATTATTTTGGACAATCGTTTGACCAATAGTTTCGGACGTGATTTTTGTTGGCAATTTAAAAATGACCCGGCGACCCGGCATTTCCCGATTGTGCTGGTGTCAGCAAGCCCGCGCCTGGAAGAAATGGCGCTCGAAAACCATGCCGATGGCTGGCTTCAAAAACCGTTTGACATAGCGGACCTGGTTGAATTGGTAAAGAAGTTTGCATGACCGGAATGGTTTTTAGGCAGTTTGGGATTACCTGCAACAAATTGCAAGTGAATATGTTAACGGTTTATGTTAGGAACCTAATTTTTGCTTTTAATTTAATTGGTTAATTGTTAGGGAAACTTTACAATTAAATATAACTCCGGCAAAAAAAAAGAAACTACATGCCGCGCGGTAAAACGGGGTAATTACTTCTTACATTTGTACCTTTTAACAATAAAAATTCATTCACCTGTCAGGTCTTAAAAACCTTCACTTTTATGGCTAAAATCAAAAGTGATGAACCGTCCGACACCCAATTCCCGGTTGTTGGCATTGGCGCTTCGGCCGGCGGGTTGGAGGCCGTGAAGTCTTTTTTGCATGCCCTGCCGGAAAAACCAGGCATGGCCTTTGTTTTTATACAGCATTTAAGCCCCCAGCATCAAAGCATATTGCCCGAAATACTTCAAAGATTTTCCCCTTTCCCTGTGCAGCAGATCACCGACAATCTGCACCTTGAAAAAGACCATCTGTATATCATCCCCGAAAACAAAATTGTTACTGTGGTGGACAGCGTGCTCAAGCTGGCCCCGATAGACAAGAAGCATAAGGGCAACACCATTGATCTGTTTTTCTCGTCATTGGGCGTTGTTTACCAGAGTTTTGCGGTTGGCGTGGTATTGTCGGGCGCGCTAAACGATGGAACGCTGGGTCTACAAGTGATCAAATCGTATGGCGGACTTACCTTTGCCCAGGACGAAGGGACTGCTGCGTTCGACAGCATGCCAAAAAGCGCAATTAAGGCGGGCGCTGTAGATTTCGTTTTATCGCCCGAAAAAATAGCCGAACAGTTGGTCGCCATCAATGACCCTTTTCATACCGATTACTCAGCAACGGAAAAAACTGAAGGAACGCCCCAAAAGGATGAAGAAGTTTTTAAACAGATATTAACGGTATTGCGGGTACGCAGGGGCGTCGACTTCAGTTATTATAAAAAAAGCACGCTAAAACGCCGGATCATTCGCCGGATGGCGCTTGCTAAAACTGAAAAGCCTGTTAATTACCTTGCCTTCCTCCGCGAAAACAAGGCTGAACAGGATGCACTCTATAATGACATGCTGATCTCGGTGACTAATTTTTTCCGCGATCCTCAAAGTTTCGATCTGCTGTGCGGTACTATTTTCCCGGCCATTGTCAGTAAAAAAATTGATGGGGAAGCATTAAGGATATGGGTGGCCGGATGCGCCACCGGCGAAGAAGCGTATTCGATGGCCATATGCCTGCAGGAGCAGCTGGGCGACAAAGCGGCCGCCATGAAGATACAGATATTCGCGACTGATATTTCGGAAATAGCCATTGCAAAAGCCCGGATAGGGGTGTACCGGCCTAACGAGCTGGAGGGCATTTCGCCGTCAAGGCTGCAGCAATTTTTTACAAAGCTGGATGGTAACTACCAGGTTGCAAAAACTATCAGGGATATGTGTGTTTTTGCCCAGCACAATTTGCTCAAAGACCCGCCCTTCTCCAAAATTGACCTTGTAAGCTGCCGCAACGTGCTCATATACCTCGAACCGACGCTTCAAAAAAAGGCTTTAACCACGTTTCATTATTCGTTAAATGAAGGTGGCTTCCTGATGCTCGGCAAATCGGAAACTATCGGCACAAATACGGATATTTTTACCGCTTATAACAACTCCGAAAAAATATATCACCGCAAGGGGCCCCTCGGGAGGTTTATGAACGTGGCGTCGTATGGTAAAGAGAAGTCCTTTCGGGAAATAGACAGGAGTGTGCAAAAGGAAAACTCGGGGAAAGATATTTACAAGCTGGCCGATGACGCCATCCTTGCCAATTTTATGCCGCCGGCTGTCCTGGTCAACGAAAAATTCGACATCGTCCAGTTTCGCGGCTCTACCGAGTTGTGGCTGGTGCCCCCAAGCGGCAAGCCGAGCTTTAATGTGATAAAAATGGCGCGCGAAGGCCTGGCTTTTGAGTTGCGCAACGTGATGCACCTGGTGCTGAAAACAAAGGTTCCGGCAAAGAAGCTTGCAGTGTTTTTTAAAGTAAATAACGTACAGCATTATGTAAATATCCACGCGGTACCTATAAACGGGGGCCCGGAACCATATTTTCTGATTGTTTTTGAAAATGCGGCGGTTACCGGCACGCCGCAATCCCTGGTCATTAATAATTTTATACCCGAAGATCTGTCGCATAATGAGAGCGAGGCGCGGATCGTTCAGCTGGAAAAAGAGCTTAGCCAGGCGCGCTCGGACATGAGGGCCATTACCGAGGAGCAGGAAACCGCTAATGAGGAACTGCAGAGCGCCAATGAAGAATTGCTGTCGGGCAGCGAGGAATTGCAAAGCCTTAACGAGGAACTGGAAACCTCGAAGGAGGAACTGCAAAGCACCAACGAAGAGATCATGATCGTTAACAAGGAGCTGCTCGACCGCAATGAGCAGTTAAATAATTCGCGTTTATACGTGGAGGGCATTGTTAACACCGTTCGCGACCCATTGCTTATCCTTGACGGCAACCTGGTTATTAAGCGGGCTACCGAGGGTTTCTACAAAAAATTCCAGACCGACGAGAAGCATACGGAGGGCCGTTATATTTACGAACTGGGAAACGGCCAATGGAATATCCCGCAGCTTAAGGAATTGCTGGAAAACATCCTGCCGGAAAGAAAGGAGCTGGAGGATTTTGAAGTTACCAACGCATTCCCGGATGTCGGGAAAAAGACGATGTTGCTTAACGCGCGGCAGATCAACAGTTTTAACGGCGAGTCGCTCATTCTGCTGGCTATTGAAGATATTACCTATAAGCGCAAGGTAGAAGAAGGCTTGGCCCTTGCCGAACGCTTACTCAACGAGAGTAAAGACAGGTTAAAATTTGCAGTTGATTCGGCTGGCTTAGGCACCTGGGACTACGAGCCGCAGAGCGGAGAAATGGTTTGCGATAAGCGATGCAGGGAAATTTATGCTTTTTCGGCCACGCAGCAGGTGAACTTTAAACTGTTTCAGCGCGCCGTATTTGCCGATGATCTGTCGCACTTCAATAGCAGGATAAAAGATGCTTTAAACAATGTAAACTCAGGGAACTTTGATGCGGAATACCGTATCGTTATACCCGACGAAAAGCCCAGGTGGGTAAAAGCGAAAGGCAAGGTTTATTTTAACGAACAGGGGAAAGCCACGCGCTTTGTGGGTACCTTACTGGATATTACTTTCGAAAAATTGCTTGATGAAACCACCAGGGAATTGCTGAAGAAAAAAGATGAGTTTATCAGCATTGCCAGTCATGAGCTGAAAACGCCCATTACCAGCCTGAAGGGTGCGCTGCAAATGATCGAGCGAAAATTCCCGCGAAACGAAGAAACGATGGTCATTAATGGCTTCATCCAGAAAGCCATAAAGCAGGTTGACAAATTGGTTGAGCTGATTGGCGACCTTTTAGATGTTACCAAGATACAGGCGGGCAAGCTGGTATTGAGAAAGACTAATTTTTTGGTGGATGAATTATTACAGGAATGCTGCGATGAGCTGCGTCCCGGCGCGCCTGACCATGAGCTGATAATTGAAGGGGATAAGAACGTTGAAATTAATGCCGACCGCAACCGCCTTGAACAGGTGCTGATAAACCTGGTTTCAAATGCCATCAAGTATTCGCCGGAGGGTAAGAAGGTGATAATAAACGTGGCCCGTACCAATACCTGCGTGAAATTTTCGGTTACCGATTTCGGCATTGGCATACCAAAAAATAAAATTCCGCTGTTATTCGACCGTTTTTACCGGGTCGACGATGTTTCCCAACGCTATGCCGGCCTCGGCCTGGGATTATTTATTTCTTCCGAAATTGTTAAGAGGCATGGCAGCCATATAAACGTTGACAGCAAGGAAGGAAAAGGATCGACTTTTTGGTTCGAGCTGCCTGCTTTGTAACCATTTTTGAAGTAAAATCGTCGTTACCCGTGAGGCAGAATAAATGATTTAAAACGTCAGCAACATTTCGTTCGGCCGGTTCAAATATTACATCCGCGTTAAACTTTCATTTAGTAAAAATCTTACCTTCGCTCCGTTATTATGTGTCAATATGTCTAAAATAGAACTGTCGCGCGTTAAGGGCGATTTCGGCTTCGAAGCCAAAGATGAAAACGGACATACCGTTAGGATGGACAGCAGCCCCGAAAGCGGGGGCTGGGATTTTGGCGTGCGCCCCATGCAAATTTTACTGATGGGGCTCGCCGGCTGCTCGGCCATTGATGTGATCGCTATTTTAAAGAAACAACGGCAGGAAGTAAAGGACTATAAAATGGTAGTAAACGGCGAGCGCGAAAAAGGCAAAGAACCGTCCCTGTGGCAGCATATCGACGTCGAATTTCATTTATACGGCAATATCGATGAAGACAAGGCCTCCAAGGCAGTCGAACTGTCAATTGACAAGTATTGTTCTGTCGCTGCTACCTTAAAGAAAGCCGGCGCCGGGATAAAATGGCGGGTATTTGTACACCCTGCGGGTTAAGCCCCGATTTGCTGTACCCTCGTCAACCTCCACATGCCGTAAGGATTTTCCGTGTTTCCGCTGCCGTTGTGCGGAGGATCGTGCTCTTCAGTAATCTTATACGCCGGCGACTGGCTATTGGCCTGGAAGGTCTGGTTAGGAAAGATGATGGGTTTGTCAAATATCTGGTAATAACCAAAGATGGAAAGCAGGTCAACCGATGCCTGGAACTCCTCGCCGGACACAACAGTATCCTTTAAGCCGAGGTTTTGCATCCCGCAGGACCAAACACTTCCTTTGCTATCAGTCATCGAGTCTACAAACATTTGGTAAAGATCAGCCTCCTCGAAGGTTTTAATCAGGCCGAGCCATTTGCTTTTTTCGAAGGCTTTGCCCCCCGGATCGATCTTGATCGCGCAGCCCCCGGCCTTTAAAACAGCGGCTCCGGCAAAGGCTATATTTTCCGCTTCCTTTAAGCTCCCGGTTTCGCCGGAGACATAAACCACAAATTCATGCCGCTCAATTTGCGTCAGACAACTGTCGCTGACCAGGGTTTTGCCGGGCTGTTTAAACGCCTGTACGACGCGGTCATCGCGGTCCGTTATTACAATTTTATAGTGCCGTTCGCGCTTAACGCTCAAAAGTATATCGCCCACAACCATGTACTCGCCGCTACTCGATAAAAGGATGGTGTTCTTTACGTCCTCAGGATCTTTCCATATTCCCGGGATACATAAAACGGTACCCGCAGCTGCCGGCGCGACTTCCTTATACTCGATTCTTTTTTTGAAGGGCCACATGACTGTCTGTCTACCCAAAAAGCGTGGCCTGCTGCTGCTGGTTCTCTTTCAACATAAATTGATTTGTTCCGCCTTTTTTAACAGTCTGGATTATATTCATTTTCTGTAAATAAGCTGTCAGTTTCTTAGCCGACCAATCAAGTTTCGTTTTTTCAAGGATATCTTTTGTTGAAAGCGGTTTGCCATTAAGTATTTTCAATATTCTTTCTTCAATATTGTCGGTATCCGTTGCAGGCTCATTACCGGGTATAATTTCCATCTTCTCTTTAGCGATTTCCATCCCATTAAAATCGACGGCTTTGGCGCCCTTTTGGATCAGAAGACCATTAGCGTTCTTTTCGTCCGGTTCGGGTTGTCTCACATAAATTTTACGGCCCTTTCTTAACCCGTCGACAACACCCGACCATGTTCCACCTTTTTCGCTTGATTCTGCTACAAATATTTCATCGGCCAGCCCGTAGATGATTGGATTTCGGGCCATGGCTAAACCTGCAGACCAAACAGCCTTGGGATGAAAGATACTCAATACCAAAACATCGCCGTCAACAATCTGCTTATAATAAGTTTTGTATCCTGAATTAAAAGTTGTGATGCCTTGCGGGAGGACAATTATACTTTGGCCCCTGTACTTGATAGCCGAATCCAGCGCCTGTTTATCTACACCTTTGGCAAAACCGCTTACAACCACCTTGTAGTCTTTACTTGCGGATTTGGCGATATTATCTGTAAAGTCTAATGATTTTGCCCCTGCCTCCCTTGAGCCAACTATAGCTATGCTCTGTTCCTGCAGGATTTGCTTGTTGCCCTTTATATATAACAGCGGCGGACAATAAGATGCTTTTAAATTATTTTTTAATGTTTTAGAGTAGAAGGCTGATGTGATAGGGATTAATTCATAGCCCTGGCTTAAAATACTCTCGGCTAAGAAGGCATTATTCGGCAATTCGGCTTTTGCCATTTGGATATCTGAAATTTCCTGGGGATTAAGGTTATAAATATTGTGCAAGCTTGATTCATCCAAACTAAAAAATTCACTGATCGAAATTTTTTCCTCGTGAAAAAATTTGATGATAAGTTTGTTGATTTTACCGTAACCCCATCTCGGCAAATGCGCCAATGAAATCCAATATGCTGCGTCCTTTTCCATGTTTAAACTAAATCGCCTCCAACGGTTCTCGAAATTACAAGAGGGGCAATTTTTATTACACCAAATTTAGTAAATAATTTGCCGAGTTCTTTTATAGTGGCGCCGCTGTCAAAAATATCATCCACTAAAAGAATACTTTTGTCTTTTATTAGGTCAGGATTTAAAAAAGTAAAGGCATCTTTTACATTATCTGATTTAAGATAACTGTTTTCAAATATCTTCTGCTCTTCCGTCGGTCGCGTCTTAACTAAGTCATGTGTTATCGGGAAATTCAAAACCTGTGAAAGCTTTGAGGCGAAATTTTTAACCAGGTCGCCCGAGGAAGTCGGCGGGACATAAGCAATATAGTCAAATTTTTCCTGTCCGAACTTCTTTCTAAACGCTTTCAGGGTAAGACTGAGTAAAAAATCCGGAAAATCTTCCTTCGTCTCATATTTACTCCTGTGAAGCGCCGATCCAACGTTTGAAAATCCATAATAGCTCGCAGCCACTCCGTTTACTATATTTGAGCCTTTGCTTTCAACTACTAATACGGGGAAATAATCTTCCCGAAAATCCCGGAGCCTTTGTTTCCATTCTTCAGTAATGGTTACCCTAAAAGGGGCAAGGCCGGTGTTGTCGCAGTTTACATGATTGTGAGGCAGTGCATCGCCTAGAAAGTCGCATAAAAACTCCATGCGCGATCCGGTGGTTTCAACAAATTCGATCATCTTTTCAAGGTCTGCCTTTTTTGCACTTCTAAGCGCTTCAAATGCATTTATATTAAGAGCAGGTGCATTTGCGATATATTCAAATTTCTTGCTTTTCCCAATCATCACTTCCCTTATGATTCCCTGGTCAATAAGATCTGATTTAATTACCCGGATTTGTGTCATTTTCAGATTTGTTTTTTTCATCAGTTCCTTTTCACCTAAAAGTTCGTTCTTAATCGCTTCTATTGCTTTTTGATATTTAGGAATTGACGGGCGCCCGCCTTCAATAAAAGCTTCCGGCAATTTTTTGTCTTCAGGATTATAAAAAAGAATAATATTTGCCGGTTTTCCATCGCGGCCCGCTCTGCCGATCTCCTGGTAATAGTGAATCGGGCTTTGCGGTATTTGTGTATGAATGATAAACCTTATATCGGCTTTATCTATTCCCATGCCCAAAGCATTTGTCGAGATTATACATTTCCATTTGTTATTCATCAAACCATCTTCAATAGCTACCCTTGATTCGCCGTCTAAACCCGCGTTGTAACCGATGGATGAGATTTTGAGATGCCCGAACCATTTGGAATAAATTTCGGTATCTACCCTTGTTCCTGTATATAAAATACCGGTGCCGGGTAATCTGTCTAAATTTTGCCCCAGCCAAACAAGTTTTTCATCTTCAGACGAAACTTTTATTACGTACAAGTTGAAATTTTCCCGCAATAAATTCCCGCGTATTACAGAGATGTTGCCGCCAATTTGGGAGGAAATGTCAGTTTCAACTTTTTTTGTAGCTGTAGCCGTAGTTGCTAAAACCGGAAGCCCGGCAGGAAGCAGTTTTACAAGGTTTATGATCCTTCTGAAAGCAGGCCTGAAATCGTGCCCCCAAACTGAGATACAGTGGGCCTCGTCAACAACGATCATCGCAAGATCCATTTGCCGGGCGGCTTCGATCCATTCATTATTTTCCTGCCGTTCGGGCGCTATATAAAGTATTTTTAATTTTCCTTGTTTAGCGTCATCTATTATTTGCGCGTTTTCTTCAGCAGTTTGCTCGCTGTTTATACACTTAGCCGGTATACCGAGGCTGTTTAATTTCTTAACCTGGTCGCGCATTAAGGCAATAAGCGGGGAGAAAATTACGGTGGTGCCTTTGAGAACTACTGCTGGAAATTGAAAGCACAGCGACTTTCCAAAACCGGTCTTTTCAATCAATAAGACGCGCTCACCTTTTAATACACGCTCAATGGTTTCCCATTGTTCGTCATAAAATTTATCAAGTTTAAACGTCTGTTTAAGCTTGATTTCCAGCTCCTCCCTTTGTGTCATGGCGCAGGTTGACTAATTTGTTTTTAAACCTAACTTAAAACATATAGAAAAACAAATCAGCAGTTCCCGCCAGCGCTTCGATGGTTAACTTGTGAGATAAATTTTCACTTCGGCATAAACGTTATGGCCAAAAATATAATCCCGCAAATAAACATCAAAAAGTAGATGAACGGCCGGATGTCGGCGATTGTACGGCCGGGCTTTAGCATAAGCGCGCGGAAAGGTGCGCTGATGAGCAGGAGCAGGCCGGTTATAAATACAAAAGCCAGTGCCAGCTGTGCACCAAGCCCCAGGGGCATCCCCGTATTATGCCCGCTGAACATCTTCAGCATATCGGTCAAAAACAAAATATTCCAGATTACAACAATCGCAATGGCGGCCGGTATTTTTAACGGGAAAGCGCCGCCTGATTGCGTGGCAGCAATTTCTGAACTTATTTCAGCGGGGAGCGGGTTTGTATGGGCAAGAAACCCGGTTTGCTCAATTCTGCGAAGCAATTCAGTTATGTTTCCCATCGTCCAGAAAATCACTTTTGGGTTATACCCGGAAACGGAGTGGTTGATTTTGAGGCCCTGGCCTATAAGGGGGATTTGCACATAACGCTCAATACTGGTAACATCCGATGGCTTGAAAACTAAATTGCCAATTATCCCGGCCTTCAACTCCAGCTCATTTTTATTTACTATCAGCGTTGCAAATGGCCAGGTGGCATTAGCATTGCCGATCCTGGCCCCGCCGGTTTCTTTGATTTCGTCCATTTATAACTACCCGGATTTTTAGATTGGTTGGTAAATCTATTTAAAACAAACAGAAGAAACAACCGGATAGTGCAAGGATAAGTAGGGTCGCGGTTAACCCACATACCGGAATGTCACTTTTAGACCGGACGAGGCAAAGGATGGTTTACACATGGTTTACAAAGTTAATGGTTGACACTTTTATACATCGCTTATAATAAGATTATTATGACGGTTATTTAAAGCAATTTGGGTTTACACTAATTGCGGGAAATGTATAGGGATTGGCACAACCCCAGGCCTTTTACCTGGTTATGCCTTTTGCGCCCCGTTCATAAACCGGGTCAATCGGTTCCCAAAGCTGAATTTTATTATTTTCGGGATCCAATATGTGCACAAATTTGCCATAGTCGTACACTTCTATCTTATCAACTATGGTCACGCCTTCCAATTTGAGTTGTTCTACAAGCCTGGTTAAATCGCCAACCCGGTAGTTTATCATAAAATCTTTTTCAGATGGCGCAAAATACTTTGTCTTTTCAGAAAAAGGGGTCCACTGGGTATAGCCTTTTTTTGTGCTGTCGCCGGCCTGGCGCCACTCGAAGCTCGTCCCATATTGGTCGGTATTTAAGCCAAGGTGCGTTTGGTACCAGGCCCTGATGGCTTTCGGGTCTTTGCACTTGAAGAAAACTCCGCCGATACCGGTTACTCTTTTAAAGCCGGGTGTTTGATTTGTTTTGGGCGCCGTGATGGATTTGAAAGCATAGCCAAGAAAAAAGGTTATTACAAGGCTTGCCGCGATCAGCGTCTTTTTTGCCATGATGATAGGTTTTTGTGAAGATATAAGGGTGAGTTGCTTAATTTAAATTTATGAAAAACGTGATTCCGTATTGCCAAATAGTACTAAACAAAAAACACGTTGTCTTAAAAGTGAGGAAGCAAATTCGTCTCCAAATAATATTTTGCTATTCTTAAATCTCCGTGTCCTTGGTGAGTTCCTGGTGCTCTTTGTGGTAAGAAATTAAACCACTAAGGTCACGGGGGTTCACACAGGCGCTATTTGGTAAAGTAAGTTTCGTATCCTGTTTGTGCCGCACGGCATGTATCCTTTACCTCGTATAGAGCTTATCCAAAAACACATACCGTGCACGGTCGCTTTCCGGTTCAAGATGCGTATTCACATCAATATTCATATAATACACGTCGCTGCCGTTGGTATTGGGCTTCCATTTTGGCAAGCCCTTGCCGTTGGGGTTTCCGGTTTTTATGAAGTTGGCAAAATAGTTTTCCATCGTTGCCGAAACTTTATAATCGTCGGGCGTCCAGGCATAAACCTTGTCGTAGGCCAGGTTGCCCAGGGCAAATTCAATTTCTGAGGCATGGGAAGCGCCTACCATCGGCGGCGGCAGTTTTCCGGCCGGCGGGTTCGGTTTGCCAACTTCGGGCGGCCTGGGGCACGAAAATAAATAACGGTAAACCGGCTTTTCACCTGTTTTTGATTGCAGGTCGGCCCATTTCCAGGTGCTGTAAACAATAAACCGGTCGCTGGCCAACGCCGTGGCCGATTTAATTACATCAGCCTGTGTAGGCCCCGGGTACAGCATTGCCACATCGTCGGCATCATTCCCAAATTGCTGTTTTAATTTTTTCACATAGTTTAAAGGGGTGGGCATATCGCCGCCGGTAAATGCCTGGTAAGGTATTTCGGCCGAGTTCCATCCAACCAGCAATGGCACGTGCGCCTGCTCCCCGGCTTCAAAAATATCGACCACGGGCTTTGGTAAAAAATAGCCGTCAACAGTCGGGCTGAGCTTGTAGGCGTCCGGTTTCGAAGCATCGTCAAGCAGTTGGGCCGCCGGTATGGCCCGCAGATCAGCCAATGATTTTGCGCCGACTTTATCGGCAAAGGCCCTGCCTATCTTTTCGCAGTCGGCCAGCGGTATTGCCGGTAAGGTTGGCTTGATCATACCGCCGCTTTCGCCAATGGCGCCGGCGATCAGGTCTTTTGAAAGGGGCGAAACCATCTGCGCGCACACGGCTATCGACCCTGCCGACTCGCCTGCGATGGTCAACCGTTTCGGGTCGCCGCCAAAGGCTGCAATATTAGCCTGTACCCAGCGCAAGGCGGCGGTTTGGTCCATCAATCCATAATTGCCTGAGGCATGGTGCGGCGATTCCTGCGTTAACTCCGGATGGGCAAAAAACCCGAAGATGCCAAGCCGGTAATTTATGGTGACAGCAACAATGCCTTTTTGTGCCATGCTTTCGCCGTCATAACGGGCTTCGGAGCCATCTCCTGCGGAAAAACCCCCGCCGTAAAAATATACCAGCACAGGCAGTTTCTCTTTGCCCGATTTTGCGGGTGTCCAAACATTCAGGTAAAGGCAGTCTTCGCTCATGGTGTCGGCGCGGAAGATCATATCGCTGAAAATGTGCTTTTGCATGGGCATGTGGCTAAAATGATCGGCATTTAACACGCCGGTCCAATTGGCCGGGGGCTGCGGTTCCTTCCAGCGCAGATCGCCGACGGGCGGAAGGGCATATGGGATACCCTTGAAACTGCGGATACCCGTGGCCTGGTTAAATGTACCGCGCAGCATGCCATTGCTTATGGTAACCTGAAGGTTGTCTTGCTGCGCAAATAAAGGGCTAATAAAAATTAGCAAAAGCAGGATGGAGGTGAAGAAAGCTTTCATATGATTGGTCATTTAGTCATTAGTCATTGGTCATTAGTCATTGGTCATTAGTCATTGGTCATTGGTCATTCAATGTCGTTTAGTTAACGAAAAAAAGCCATCTAAATGCTCCGTTAGGAGCAAAATATCGGTAGAAAATTGGCTAAACGAACAATGCGTGCCGTTAGGTACGCAACTTGCGGCGTGCCGCACCTACGGAGCGGTTTTGCCTGTTGAAATCTCTTCTACCCATATTTGCCCCCGATGGGGGCGGCCCCTTAACTAAACGACATTTGTTGGTCATTGGGTTATTGTGCCAATAATCCGTTGTTTATCTTATATAACAGCTCAAAGCCAAAACCCGCAATAAGCAGACGCTCTTTTTTATTTTGCAGCAATTGCTGGGTCCAGTCTACAAAGCCGCCGTCAGCAATTTCTATATCACGGCCCTTTATTTCGACTATCATTTTAAACTGTATCCCTTTATAGTAATTATTTTTTGATGGGCTTGCATCGCAAATAATTTGGCGTAAACGTTTGTCTTTTTTTAAGAAGCCGGCAGCTGCTTCAAGCAAATGGCCTGGATTATCGTAGCCCTCTCTGCTCAGCAATTTAAAGCGGCAATTTTTCGCCCCGAAAACCGTAGTAAGGATACCATCAAGCGCTATGAAATGTTTCAGCAAATTATCACATTCAAACTGGTAACTACCCGTATCTTTTCCGGATGATACCATGCAGCCAATCTTAAAATGCGCATTATATCCTTTCTCCTTGAATTGCTGACCCCTGGTATGCCTGTGCACGGTGCAAAAATTGAAGGGGCCATTGTTTCCCGATTTTTTTAACGATGCTATGTGCAGCGCCATTGAATTGGTGGCATCGGCCATGATCTCCGTGTTGCGGGTAGCCGAAACTATCTTTTTTTGATCGGCCGGGCCCATTACCGAACAGCTTCCCAATTGTGCTGCCGGCGATAATTCTATTGGTTGAAAATTCAGTTTTTGAAAAGACTCGAGCACCTGCAGCTCCAGGCGCAAAAGATCTATCATGTCCGCGTCCGCAGGATGAACAAAGCGGTTCCGCTCATATTGCTTCAGCAAAAGGGCAGGGGACTGGCCTTCCAGGTTTTGGTTAAATACGTCCAGCAGCAACGAATTTAGTTCCGAACCCGAAAGGCGTGTGCCCAATAGCTCAACAATATCCTTAATCCCTGTTTTTTGTTCTATCTTTTCAATTATTTCACTTTTCATCCCCCGGCAAAAATTTATCGAAGGGCTAATTTAATAAAATCCGCTTTTTAACCCGCATCGCTTAGTCTGTTGGTTCCCAAAGCTCAATAATGTTCCCTTCGGGATCGAGCACATGTACAAATTTACCATAATCATATTCGGCAATTTCATCAACAATGGTAACATTCTCCTTTTTTAGCTCATCCACCAGTGCAACCAGGTTTTCAACCCGGTAATTGATCATAAATGGCTTGGTGGATGGATCGAAATACTTGGTGGCCTGCGGAAATGTACACCAGGAAGTAGAGCCTTTTTTTGAGGGATCGTCAGCCTCCAGCCACTCAAACGTGGTCCCATACTCGCCCACAGGCAACCCAAGGTTTTTCACGTACCATTCGTTCATGCCTTTCGGGTCATCGCACTTAAAAAATACGCCGCCCAGGCCCGTTACTTTTTTCATATTTTAATCAATTTAATTTATTTAATCAGTTCTATCGCAGTCTATACGCTAACTTTAGCCGGTTCCGATTTCTTTTTTAATATAAGCGCAGCTATTAACGATATCACCACGCCAACAGGCACAATTTCTGTGTAAGTAAGCAATGCGTTGAAAAACGGGTTTTTATACATTTTGGCATAACTGGCTAATTCCGCCATTTCTTTGTCAATGCTTGCCTGGCTTGCATGCTTAGCCTTCATGTCGGCCAATACGGATGCGGCGTACTTATCCATATAATCGGGGGTGAAAAAATAGTAGTCGATCAACCACACCCCTACATACACGGTCGACGCTATAGCTGTTATTAAAAGCCCGATTTTTATGGCTTTGCCAAAACTAATTGCGCCGCCATTATAATTGTCCCTGAAATTTCTGATCCCGATAAAAATTAGTGAGAAGGCCAGCACCATTGATGCATAGCCAAAAAACAGGCTCTCATTCATGCTCATATTGAGCTTAAATACCTGTACGCTAAAAATATACCAGCACACGCTGATCAGGCCGCCGATAATCCCGCAGGTAAAAATTATTTTTTTCATTGTTTTTTAATTTAGTTTTAAATCCTGGTCAAAGTTGCGGCAACGGGTTATTTTCCAGGTCATACTTTTGGGTGATTTTTAAAAAATAGGCTATTATCATACTAAAGAATGATTCCACTCAGGGTATCAAACCCAGCCTTTTTGCCATTTCAATGGCCTGCGTACGGCGCTCCACTTCCATCTTTAAAAACAGGTTCGAAGTATGGGTTTTCACTGTATTTAATGATACAAACAAACGGTCGGCAATTTGCTGGTTGCTTAAGCCATCGGCTATTAATTGCAAAACTTCCAGTTCGCGGGTGCTTAAACGCAGCTTGTTTAATTCATCCTGGTTTAAAACGAAGCCGGTAGCTGCGAGCGACTGTTTTTCAATGATCACCGTTTTTACTTTGGGGCTTATCAATTTTATGGCGAGCCATATACCCAGGCCCGTAAAAATAACGGCTATGGCGCCGGAATAAATTTCAAAAGCATGGTCGATAATAACAAATCGCCACTCCAGCCACTTTAACAGGAGCAGCAGCAGGGCGAGCAATAGCCCGTATAGTATATTTTGCTTGTTTTTTGTTAATATCCTGGAGGTCATATTTAACTTGCCGGTACAAAAAATGATAATTGATGGTTGAATAAGCTAATGCATTATATTGATGGTCGATTTATAAAAGACAATTTAATGCCAGTTAAATCATCCTTTTATGCACAACCTTTCGACCAATTTCCCGCTATTTTTGGACATTACCAAATCCGGGATGTAAATCAAATTGTCGCCGGCCCTGCACGAAACGTTCCTACAGAACGTAAGGTGACTTTTCCTTACATTCTACCAACCAAACATCCCGCTGGAATGTAAGTATGGGCAAAAAATTCGCCCCATGGGTACGTCTGGTTGATAGAAAAAATAAAAATGGGTATTGCGAGGCTGTATCAAAAGCCCCGAAAAGAAAACAAACGCCAAATATTATTTTGTTCTCCTTAAATCTTTGTGTCCTTGGTGAATCCTTAGCGCCCTTAGTGGTAGAAGAATACAACCACGGCGAACATAAGGGCTCACAAAGGACACTAAGAAAAATTATATTTGGGTTCATTTCGAGGTCTGGCACTTTTGATACAGCCGCCTGGTACCGATGCGATAATTTAACTTACACCCACAAATCTGTTTCTAAGTCGCCAATAATGTTAATGACAATTTTATATTTTATCCTTTTTTGATGCAGATATTTGATGGTCAATCAATTGCGTAGCGAATGGCGCAGAACCTATCCGGGCTGATTCCGAAAACTAATAGAGACATTCACTGCAAAACATTATCTTTAATTTTTCAACCTTTTAAATTATGCGCAATTATTACCTGGCCATCCTGGCGCTGGCATTATTTTCTGCCTGTACCAAAAAGCAGCAATACGACAAAATTATCCGCAACGGACTGATCTATGACGGCAGGGGCGGGGCGCCTTATAAGGCTGACATCGCCATTAACGCCGACACCATAGCGGGCATAGGCGATCTATCGGCAGCACCCGCAAAAGAAGACGTGGATGTACATGGCATGGCTGTGGCGCCGGGATTTATCAATATGCTCAGCTGGGCCAATGAAAGCCTGATACAGGATGGCCGCTCGCAAAGTGATATCAGGCAGGGGGTAACGCTGGAGGTAATGGGCGAAGGGACCAGTATGGGCCCTTTTACGCCAAAAATGAAAGCTGAATGGGAAGCCGCCGAAGGCGATATCCGGTATAAGGTGACCTGGAATACGCTGGGCGAATATCTTAATTATCTCGAAAAGAAGGGCATTTCATGCAACGTAGCTTCATTTATCGGCGCGGGGACCGTGCGCACCAACGTCATTGGCGAGGACGACCGCCCGCCGACGCCCGTCGAACTGCAAAAAATGCAGCAGCTGGTACAACAAGCCATGCAAGAGGGTGCAATGGGTGTGGGATCATCTCTTATTTACCCGCCTGATTTTTTTGCGAAAACGGATGAGCTTGTCGCCCTGTGCAAAACGGCATCCGCTTACGGCGGCATGTACATTTCCCACATGCGCAGTGAGGGCAACCGGGTTAACGAAGCGCTCAACGAGTTGATCATCATAGCCAGGGAGGCGAATATCCATGCCGAGGTTTACCATATGAAAGCCGCCGGTAAAAATAACTGGGGCAAGCTGGATAGCATGATCCGCCAGGTTGAAAATGCGCGCAAACAGGGCCTTAATATCACGGCGGATATGTACACTTATCTCGCCGGGGCAACCGGGCTTACAGCCGCATTTCCGCCTTCACTGCAGGACGGCGGCTTCGGCAAACTCTGGCAGCGCTTGCACGATCCTGCCATCAGGGCGCAAATGGCCAAAGCGATGGACAGCGATGCCACCGCATGGGAGAACCTTTACTATGGCTGCGGGTCGCCGGATAATGTACTGTTGTTAAGCTTTAAACAGGATTCATTAAAGAAATTCACGGGAAAAACACTGGCTGAAGTAGCCAAAATAAGAAATAAATCGCCCGAGGAAACCGCCATGGACCTGATTGTGCAGGACAGCACGCGGATAGGGGTGGCTTTCTTTTTAATGAATGAAACGAATGTAAAAAAGCAAATTGCCTTACCGTGGGTAAGCTTTGGGTCGGATGAAGGCTCATATACCAACGCGGGCGTGTTTTTAAAGTCAAATGCGCACCCGCGCGCTTATGGTTGCTTCGTCAGGGTATTGGGCAAATACTCAAGGGACGAAAAGGTAATCACCTTGCAGGATGCGGTCCGCAAGCTGGCTTACCTGCCCGCAACAAATTTAAAGCTCAAAAAGCGCGGCGCGCTGTTAAAAGGTTATTACGCCGACGTAGTGGTATTCGACCCTGCGAAAGTACAGGACCATGCAACTTACACGAAACCGCACCAATACGCCACCGGCGTTACCGATGTATTTGTTAACGGCGTGCAGGTGCTGAAAGACGGCAACCATACCGGCGCCACGCCCGGCCGCTTTGTAAAAGGCCCGGGATTTGGGAAGAAACCACTAAGCCTGGCCGCGTATTGAATATCGAATATCGAATATCGAATATCGAATAATGAAGTAAAAACCACCAAGTTTAATATTTTCTTCCAGCTATGAACTATGAACCATGAACTATGAACCGACAGGCAAATGCACCTCTGCCATCATGCACCGGGCGCTGCCGCCGCCATTATTTTCTATCGTGTTTATCGCCGCGTAAATAAGCTTGCCATATTTTTTAAGAACGGCCTTCTGGCCTTCATTTAATGCTTCATAGGCATTCTGCGACATCACAATCAATGTCTCTCCTGCATTGTTCCTAACCTCCAGCATATTGCCTGCAAACCGGTTCATCTGCTGAAAGGATATTTCAACAATTTCCTTTTTGGTGGATTTGAGCGATTCGATAACTGCAGCGCTCTCCTGCGTATTTGGAATACTGTCAAGACAAATAACTGCAAAGCTGCTGCCGATGCACATTAACACATTGGTATGATAAATGGCCATGTTATGCTCATCCACCGCATCAAAACTAACCGCTTTATAGCCCGCCTGCTCACAAAATAAATTTAAAAGCCCGCGATCTGTCCTTGGTGAGATACAGGCATAGGCAATTTTATTTTCGCGGTCGAGCACCATGCTTCCCGTCCCCTCCAGGAACTTTTCTTCCAGCTCAAAGCGGCTCAGGTCGATGACATGTTTTACATTAAAGCGGTCTTCTAATTGGGTGATAATGTCCTCCCGGCGCTCCAGCCTGCGGTTTTCAGCCTGCATGGGATATAAAAAAATAGTACCGTCCGCATGAAACGATACCCAATTGTTTGGGAAGATGGAATCCGGGGTGTGGGGTTCAGGTGTATCGTCGATAACAATCACGTCAACCCCGTTTTGGCGGAGCACGCTCACCATTGCGTCAAACTCCTGTTGGGCGTGTTTATTTACATCATTTTTATCCGCATTGCGGTTTTGAAATGCGTTGCTTCCAGCCGTCTCTTCGTTAAAACCAAAGTTTACTGGCCGGATCATTAATATGTGCGAGGTGGATTGGGGATGTGTCATTGATCATTGGTCATTAGTCATTAGTCATTAGTCATTGGTCATTGGTCATTCAGTTTCGTTTAGTTAAGCCCCAAGTGCTCTCAAACACGCCGGTGGCCTCACCCTGCCCTCTCCAAAGGAGAGGGTTCTGAAAAGGCATAGCGAAGAGCGCAGTTAAAGTCCTCTCCTTTGGTGAGGATGAGTGAGGGCTTCGCCGTTTAGGTGAGGCCAAAATGCCAGGCGAACCCTTAACTAAATGACTAAATGACCAATTTATCTCTTTGTATCGGCATGCTCATACAATGAAAACCTCCCCGGGCCCTCGAAAGTTCGGCGGAGGGCATTAATATCAGGGTGTTCTTCATTGTTTGCGGATCAAGCTCATCGTTTTCAAATTTCTCCAAAAGCTCATTCACTTTTATTACATCGAAGCCGTTTTTCTTAAAAGCATCAACTGTTTTATCATTACGGTCGTAGCCCAAAACAACGCCTTCTTTCAGCGCGAGCAGGTTGCACGAGTCGGTCCATTGTTCACGGGCGTCGAAGGGAAAGGTATCATTGCCCGAGTAAATAAACTTTGTTTTCTTTTTGCTTTGCAGATCGTTCTCGCTGATGTCGGTAAGCAAATCCTCGAGACAATCGAATACTTTTGGCTTTTTTCCCTTTTCAAACTGCACTATTTCGGTCCTGTCTTTTGATTTTTTATCAGCAAACCAGGAACCGGGCCCATGGCTTTCGGCGGCAGTTTCAGTAACATTGAGCGACCGCAGCAAAACCCACATATTTCGTTTTACCTGTGTAAAGATCGTATCGATATGCATATAGTCACGCTTATGTGGGATTTTTACGATGGTTATTTTTTTTACCACGTTGTTTGCAAACAATAGTTTTACCGCTTCGTTGGCGCCGCTGACCGACGTACGCTCGCTACATCCGATGATCAGATGATCGGGGCTTACCATCATTACGTCGCCGCCTTCCAGCGTAGTCTTTTGATCGTTGTCCTCTCCCGGCCGCAAGAAGTGCTGCACGGTTTCGGGTATCTCGAGAATGTTATCCCGGTAGGCGCTAAAGATAGGGTGGTTAAAGAAAATATACCTTGCCAGCAGCGTTTCGCGCGCCCTGGCTTTCTTAGCCGGTTTGTTCAGCAGCATGTAGTTATTTACCGCAACGCCAATGTCCCTCGAAAATATAAGGTTGGGTATCGGCGCGAATATCATCTCGTCGGCAGTCAGCGACCCGGAGATGATAATTTTTGCAAGCTCCGCGGGTTCTGTGTCAATTAACTTTAGCTGTAAGCGGTAATTGCAGTTTTCAATGGCACATACCGATGCAACCAATTTTTTACGGATATCGGGCTCGTACAAAATGTCTTCCAGGAGGTTTTGGATCTCAATTACCTTATTCGAGGCGTGAAAGTCCTTGTCATCGGGCTTAAAAAATGCGCGTTTGTTTTTCAGGTCATCTATTTCCCCCAGTTTGCCCTTTATTTTAGCGGGGTCTAAAAAATACATCAGCAGCTTCACGTAGTAATCATATTCGTTTTTGCGCATGGTTTCCAGGTGCACAATATCTTCAAAAAGCCAGTCCTGCGCCTTCGAGGGCACAACCTTTCCCAGGCCGTTATCCGGGCTGTGGATCAAAAGGGCGCGCAGGTTGCCAATTTCGGATGTTACATCTAATTTAAAATCGCCGCTGTCAAGTATCATAAATGGTGTATAGAAGAACAAAGATAGTGATTGGAGTTTAGAGATTAGTGGTAAGAGGTAAGAGATAAGAGGTTAGAGATTGGCGATAAGCTTAGCGAAACCAATCTCTAACCTCTAACCTCTTATCTCTATCTAAATCTTTCAGCGTAAAAAATTTATCTTTGCCCGATGAATTTTATTATTGAAGCTACCCTTAAAGCTGTTAAACACCTTTATGATACCGATGTTGCCGCCGGCGATATAAACCTGCAGGAAACGCGTAAGGAGTTTGAAGGGCAGGTGACCATTGTTACTTTTCCGTTTACCAAATTTTCAAAAAAGTCACCGGAACAAACCGGGAATGAAATAGGGGCATACCTTCAAAATGAATTGAAGGATGTTGCCGGCTTTAATGTAATTAAGGGTTTTTTAAACATTTCTATCGCCGACGAATATTGGATAAGCCAGCTGTACAATGCAGTGCTGCATCGCGATTTTGCCATTTTTAAGCCCAATGGCAAAAAAGTAATGGTCGAATATTCGTCGCCAAACACAAATAAGCCCTTGCACCTGGGGCATGTGCGCAATAACTTACTGGGCTTTTCGGTCGCGGAAATCTTAGCTGCCGCAGGTTTTGAAGTAATAAAAACCAACCTGGTTAACGACCGCGGCATCCATATCTGTAAATCCATGCTGGCCTGGCAAAAATGGGGCAATGGCGAAACGCCGGAATCATCGGGAATGAAAGGCGACCACCTGGTGGGTAAATATTACGTGTTATTTGATAAGGAATACAAAAAACAAATTGAGGAGTTAAAAGCAACCGGGCAAACAGAGGACGAAGCTAAAAAAAATGCCCCGCTGATCCGGCAAGCGCAGGAAATGCTGCAAAAGTGGGAGGCGGGCGATAAGGAAGTAAAAAGCCTTTGGCAAACCATGAATAGCTGGGTGTACGCCGGTTTTGCCGAAACCTATAAAAAGCTGGGCGTAAGCTTCGATAAGTTTTACTACGAGTCGGAAACTTACCTTTTAGGAAAGGATATTATTGACGATGGCATGCAAAAGGGTGTTTTTTACAGGAAAGAGGATAATTCGGTGTGGATAGACCTCAGTGACGAAGGGCTTGATGAAAAACTCGTGCTGCGCTCTGACGGCACTTCGGTGTATATAACGCAGGATTTGGGCACGGCCCAGCTAAAGTACAATGATTTCCACATGGATGACTCTATTTATGTGGTTGGCAACGAGCAGGATTACCATTTTAAGGTGTTGTTCACCATCCTGAAAAAACTCGGCAAAACCTGGGCGAAGGGGCTGTACCATTTATCCTACGGCATGGTCGACCTGCCATCCGGTAAAATGAAATCACGCGAGGGCACGGTGGTCGATGCCGATGACCTGGTAGATGAAATGGAGCAAACAGCCAGGGAACAGGCATTAGCAAAAGGGAAGATAGACGGTTTCAGCGAGGAAGAAAAGCGCAGTTTGTACCATATGATAGGGATGGGCGCACTAAAGTACTTCCTGCTTAAAGTCGATCCAAAAAAACGCCTGTTGTTTGATCCAAATGAGTCGGTAGAATTAGAGGGGCATACCGGGCCGTTCATACAATATACCCACGCGCGCATACGGTCGGTATTGAACAAGGTTGATAAGCCGGATGCAAATAAAGCGAAAGACTATACACGATTAGCTGCTGAGGAGCGGGACCTTATTGTGATGCTCACCCAATTTCCCGATATTATTAAAGCGGCAGCAGATGGTTACAGCCCGGCAATCATCGCCAACTACGTATATGAGCTGGCAAAGAACTACAATAAGTTTTACCACGAAAAACCCATCCTGCAGGCAGAAAGCGAAACCGCAAAGCAATTCAGGCTGCAGCTCTCAGACGCAACAGGCAAAGTGATCAATAAAGGCATGAAATTGCTTGGCATTGAAGTACCGGAGCGGATGTAAGGGGAAGCCGCAAACCCCTGAAGGGCTTTAAAAAATAAAGCCCTGCTTTTAAACAAGGCTTTATTTCCTTCTAAATTCCCCCTTTAGGGGGTTAGTAGCTTATTGCCAGTGCCCGCGGCGCCACCTGTAACCGCGGTTGGTGCGTTCCCATGAGCCGCGCATCCAACGACGCCCTGGCCTGTCACGGTCCCAGTGGCCGCGTACATAAACATAAGTACCGCCCCGCCATACCCAGTCGCCGTCAATCCAAATGGCGCCGGCATATGGCGCTACAGGCCTTTCATACACCGGCTCTACCGGCTGGTCTGATACATAATAACTTCCTGCGCACGATGACAGGAACATGGATATTGCTATTACAAACAATGACCCAATTTTTAATAATGTTTTCATCAGTATATCGTTTTATAATTTCATATATTGACAAACGGCAATAAAAAAAGTTTAAAAATTTATAGGCGGATAAATTCCCGGCAACCTCCCGCAAGGCGTACCCGCTACCAATTTTAATGCCTGGATATCCTAACTTTAAAAGGCTTGCAAAATTTATTTCATTCGAAATAAATAGATAGGAAAGCCAGCATCGACCACCTGGACGATTTGTGAACCGTCACTAAAAGCTCCTGACAAAGACCCCAACATTACATTTTCTCCACCGAATGTAAAGGTAGAAGATGGTGAGTGAGGGTAGGCCGTTGATAAATATCCCCAATAATCTAAATAAATACTTCCGATACTAACCCCATTTAGGTATAAACTAAAATTACGTACCCCTGCACCGCTGGGGCTGGAGATATAACCTTGATGATCCAAGGGGTTCAAGTCTGTAATCACGAACCCGTTATACTGCGAAATTAGTGTAGTATCAGTTGGCGAAGCCTGCACCTTGTAGACTGTAAGTCGCGAATTTTTCGTTAGTCCATTCATTACATAGGTGACAACTAAAGTGTCCTTTAGGGAATGTATTACGTTATTACCATTCTGCCCGATGATATTAAAGTAAATCGGCGCTGGAACGGTGTGCTCATTTCCGACAGGCTTTTTACAAGAAATTGCTATAAAGCTTAAAATTATCATCAAATAATTTAATATTTTCATAATGGTTGTGTTTAAGGGTGAATATTATAACTCATAACCTGGTTATATTGCCAAATTTTTTGACTTGTGCCATCAAAAACACTCCAGTAATTAAAGTAAAACCAGTCATTACTAAAACCATCCCAACCCCAATTCATGTGAAGATAAAGGTAACCTGCGCCACCACCAGGTTCTTCTTAGCGATTTTATATATCCAATAACATAGTTTTTTGATCCAGCTTTTTTTAACCTACGCTCGAAATCTGCAGCCTATTTAAATTTATCGGCCACCATAAGCTCCTTATTGCCAAGTATATATTTATAAAACCCGCTGCCCGATTTAACGCCTTTATGGCCCGAGTTTACCATGTTTACCAGCAGGGGGCAGGGCGCATATTTTTGATTGCCAAAGCCTGCATACAGTACATTCAATATGGCTAAACATACGTCCAAACCAATAAAATCAGCCAGTTGCAGCGGCCCCATGGGGTGGGCCATGCCCAATTTCATGACCGTGTCGATCTCTTCCACCCCGGCAACGCCTTCGTATAGTGTATAGATCGCTTCGTTTATCATCGGCATTAAAATGCGGTTGGCGACAAAGCCGGGGTAATCATTTACTTCCACCGGAATTTTTTCAAGCTGCTTCGAAAGCGCCATAATTGTTGCTGTAACCTCATCAGTAGTGGCATAGCCTCTTATCACTTCTACCAGCTTCATCAGCGGCACCGGGTTCATAAAATGCATGCCGATTACATTGCCGGGATTTTTAGTCACTGACGCGATAAGGGTAATTGATATCGACGACGTATTTGAGGCCAGGATGGTATCCGGCCTGCAAAAGCCACTGAGCTGCCTAAACAGGTTTAGCTTGATCTCCTGGTTTTCAGTAGCAGCCTCTACCACCAGGTCGGCGTCAGCTGCGGCGGTTTCCAAGTCGGTAAAGGTGGTGATGTTATTGAGCGCGGCAGTTTTGGCCTGCTCATCAATCGCACCTTTCTTAATTTGCCTGTCGAGGTTGCCGGTTATCGTTTGCAGCGCCCGGTCCAGTGCGTCCTGGTTTATATCAACCAAAGCAACCTTAAAGCCATGCTGTGCAAATGTATGCGCTATCCCGTTACCCATCGTGCCGGAGCCAATTACCGTAATTTTTTTCATACTTATAATACAAACGAATTTACGAAGGTTGTGAACTTTACGACAATTCCATTAATTTTTCAAAGAATTTTTTTGCGCCTGGAATTGACAAACGGAATGATTGCTGAAAGCTCAACCGAAGCGTTTTTATATGTTCAAATAGCGCCCCGCGGCTATTATCGTCTTGTTATCCACTGCTTCAAATTGCGGGATATACCCCAGTATCTCCAGTTTTGAATAATTCCGGATATAGGTTTCAGAGCTATCATCTTTAATTCCGTTAAAGATTATCCCTTTTACGGATATTTGCTCTTTTTTTAAAGTGTAGACTGATAATAAGGTATGATTTATGCTTCCCAGGTAATTTTGAGAGACGAGGATCACCTCTGCCCCCAGCTGCCTGATCAGGTCGATCATCAAAAAATCGTCGTTTAACGGCACCATTAGTCCGCCAGCGCCTTCTATTACTAGTATATTATCGGTAACAGGGGCAACAATTTTTTCCGGATCGATAGTTATCCCATCAATAGCAGCCGATTTATGCGGCGAGAAGGGTTGCGTTAACCTGCAAGCCTCCGGGTGAAAAACAGATTTTGTATTAGTTACCAGGTTTTGCACCGCTAAGGTATCGCTGCTGTCAAGGTCGCCGGATTGTATGGGTTTCCAGTAATCGGCCTTTAACTTTTCAACCAGGACGGCCGATACAATAGTTTTACCTATGCCAGTACCTATGCCGGTTATAAATATGAGTTTAGTGGGCATCCGTAAATTCGTTTATGCTATCAGCCAGCAAAGTTATCTCTTTAGCTGTATTAAACGAATGCAGGCATATCCTTATCCGTTCACTGCCTGCAGGTACGGTTGGGCTGAGAATGGGTCTGACATCTAAACCTACATTTTGTAAACCGGCCGCTACCGCTTTTGCATTTTGATTGTTTTTTAATACGATGCACTGGATAGCGCTGTCGCTTTCTATCAGTGGATATTTGCCGCTGTTTTTTATTTTTTGTTTAAATGACCTGATATTATTTCGAAGCTGTTGCACTTCGTTTTCCGACTCCAGTAATAGCTCATAAGCCATCTTTACCGAGGCTATTTGATGAAATGAAGTGGCCGTGGTATAAATAAAAGACCGTGCAAAGTTTACCAGGTATTCCCGCAATAGTTCGCTGCCCAATATGATCGCGCCGTGGCAGCCCAATGCCTTCCCAAAGGTAACGAGCCTGGCAAAAACCCGGTTTTGCATGTCATCATTCAGCAGGCCAAGGCCATATAAACCTACGGCGTGGGCTTCATCAACAATTAAGTGCGCGTTATATTTATCTGTAAGGCCTAAAATTTCTGGAAGGAGCGGGGTGTCGCCATCCATGGAATACACACTCTCAACAGCTACATAACAATTTCCCTTTGCCTGTTTCAACTTGGCTTCCAGGCTTTGCAGATCATTATGCCTGAAGGTATAGCGGTTTGCGAAACTGAGGCGCGCACCATCGATAATTGACGCATGTATCAGTTCATCGGTGATAATAGTATCGCCGCGCTGCGGCAGCGACGAGAACAGGCCCAGGTTAGCATCATAGCCCGAATTAAAGATCAACCCGGCCGGGCTTTTATGAATGGCCGCAATGTGCCGCTCTAAATCTTCAACATAAGCGGTGTTACCCGATAAAAGCCTTGAGCCGCCCGAGCCATTCGCAACTATCCCGCTGCTGTTTATTTCGTCGTTTATTTTGTTTTTTAATACAACCGAACGTGCAAAACCCAGGTAATCGTTCGAACAGAAATCGGCCAGGATGTTTTGCGGCCTTAATGACCTATAATTACCTGCCAAATGTCTTTCTTCCAGCTTTTTTTTAATAAATATCTCCGACGACTTCAAGAGCTTATAATTTGTGCCAAAATAAACAAAGCGCCCCGTTTTAAAGGAGCGCTTTGTTAAAAATTATTCATTCGCAACGAAACGGTTATTTACCACCGCCGCCGCCACCGCCGCCACCGCCTTGTGCACGCCTTTCTTCCATGTCTTTTTGATAAGCAGCCCACTGTTCGGGAGTCAGGATCGCTTTGATCTGCATAGCCATCGATTGCATCAGCGGCCTCATTGCCGACCTGTCGCCTCCTGCATTTCTTATACTATCCCTTTTTGCGGCCATAGTTTTATATATCGCCACAATTTTTGCAGTCTGGTCGTCAGTGAGCTTATACTGCGCCTGCATTTGCTTTGCCCTGTCTTCGGGGCTCATCCTGCCGCCACCACCCTGGGCACGGCTAACTGCTGTAATTCCTAAGAATAAACAGCATACTAACAAAAATTTTCTCATAGTTTTTCGGTTTTATTTTTTGTTGGATAATAAGATAGTGTGCTTTGTATCAGTACTTACAAATATAAGTCTTGAGTCTGTAGTCGAAAGTCCTGAGTCAAATTTAATATTTTGACCCAGGACTTTTTTGCTTCAAGAAAAACGAGATGACGATAGTCTTGAAGAAGTGCACTGCAAATCTTCTCAGAGCTGCGAACTATTTACCGCCGCCACCGCCGCCCTGCTGCATCCTGGCGCGCCGTTCGTCCATCATTTTTTGATAGGCGGCTGCCTGGTCAGGGGTTAGAATAGCCTTTATTTTTTCGTTAGTCGATTGTATTATCGGCATAAAGGCCGAGCGATCTCCGCCGGCGTTACGCACGCTGTCAATCCTCACGGTTTGCGCCTGGTATATTGCTGTAACTTTAGCTGTTTGATCGTCAGTTAGTTTTAACTGGGTCTGCAGCATTTTTGCCCGCTCCTCGGGGCTTCTTCTCTGGCCGCCACCTTGTGCACGGCTAACTGCTGTAATTCCCAACAGGATACAGCATATCAACAAAAATTTTCTCATCTTTTCAGTTTTTTTAATGTTTTGATAAAGATAAGGCCTCACGGTTTAATAACGACGATGTAACTTAATTGTTGCGGTTGGTCATTGGTCATTGGTCATTAGTCATTGGTTGGGATTTTATTTCCGATGTGTTTTATATATGCGTTAAGCTTTAAGTGGATTACACCTAACTTATTAAGATACAAGTTGTATTGTTCTTCAGATATCAGATTCCTGGTTTTGGCTTTAGTGATCCAACCCTTTGTTTCAATTAATGATCCACGACTAAAATAGCAGAAGTTTTTATTTTCCTTAAAGTGGTAACGGCCGAAGCCTTCAGCGATATTTGCGCCTATCGAATCAACTGCCCTGACAAGTTGTTTGCCTAAGGTGTCTTTTGCAAAATAATCCCATGTTAAAACTTCAAACCAAATGTCATCCGAAAATGCCTCGGCCAATGCGTACAGTTCCAGATCTTCTAAACGGTTACTCATTATGATTGAACCAAGAATGAAATACCCTGCACTGATGCCGGATGCCACTATAACGCATCCGCAATCTATGCCCCAATGACTAATGACCAATGACCAATGACTAATGACCAATGACCAATGACTAATGACCAGCCTGCAAATTCGATATCGACCGCTGCATCTGGGCCATCATGCTGGTGAGGCTCTCCAGGGTTGGTTCCGGGGCGGGCTGGGGCAGGTGCGTTGATATATACCCTTTGGCCTTCCATATCTCCAGAACATCTTCACCGTTTATTTCATAAGGTTCGTATACCGGGTTATCCGATACGAGCTTTAATTTTTTATTTTCCTTAAATTTATTGCCGACGCGTTTATAAACCACGCCATCGCTTTTCGAGATCACCACGTAGGTCTCGCCGGTTTTTACATCGGCCCAGTTCTCAACATACTCGCCTATTATAATGGTGCCCGAAACCAACGGGAGCATGGAGTCCCCTTTGATCTCGAAAGCGCGGTAGGTGCCCTGCTTGAACATCGGCAAATAAAATTTTGGCAGCTGCGCCACGTATTCCGGGTCGGCATAACCATTCAGGTAGCCGGCACTGGCCTTTAGTGGCACCATTTCAATGTTCTCGTTATCTTCCTTATCCACCGATATGCTCAAAACCCGCAGGTTAGCTGGGTTGCCCTTCGGCTTCGGCGACCATTTTTCGTTAATGGTTTCATTGATAAAGTCGTCAATGGAAACATCGAAAAATAATGCTATTTTTTTTAGCAGATCATACTTGGGATCGGCCCTTTCTTCTTCGTAAGCACCTACAAGCGATCTTTTTATACCTAATGCATCAGCAAACTCTTGCTGTGTAAGGCCTTTCTTTTTTCTAAGAAATTTAATATTCGAAGGAATTTTTGACATAAAATTTGGAATTGCTAAAATAATTAGTATTTTTATGCTCATAAAATTAGTAATTATTTTTAAACCAGCAAAATTTTTTTATCAATGAAACGCTTTATTTATATTATTACAGACAGAAACCGCAATAATTTACACGTAGGACTGTGTTCGGACCTGTTGAAAACTCTTGAATTCTATCGCCAGATGCCTACTTTATTTTTCGACAGCGCGCAGCAACTGAACCGTTTGGTTTATTTTGAAGAGATAAATACCGAGGAGCAGGCCATGGAAAGATTTAAAACCGTGAGTACTTATACAAGGCCCCAAAAAGAAAAAATGATCAGACCTGTAAATCCTGACTGGATAGATCTGACCATTGGCTTAAATTTTGAAAGCGGGATAAGGGTGAGGCCGCAAATACGCCCCTCGATAAGTTCGTCGCGGAAAGCGCTTACTTTTTAATGAATTTCAATGCACCGGAGTTCATGCAATACCTTTTGCCGCCGCGGTCGGCAGGGCCATCATCAAATACGTGGCCAAGGTGCAGGCCTGTGCTTCTTTCAATAACTTCATCGCGTACCATGCCATCGCTATTGTCCGTCACAATTTCAATTTTTTTAGGGTCCACCGGTTTCACAAAACTCGGCCAGCCGGTACCACTGTCGTATTTATCACCCGACGTAAATAAAACCTCGCCGGTGGCAGCGCTTACATAAACTCCTTTTTCGTGGTTGTTATAATAAGCATTCTGAAACGGTGGTTCGGTGCCGCTTTCAACCATAATGTAATACTGGTTTGGTGTAAGCACCTTTTTCCATTCAGCGGGGGCCTTGCTCATTTTGCGTTTTGGATCATACTTTTTTAATTGCTGGCCTGTACTTTGCTGGCAGCCAAATGCGGTAACAATGCAAAGGATAACCAGCGCTAAAACTGTTTTTTTCATTTTGATAAAATTTTTAATGGTAATTGTTGAAACGCCTTAGTTTAAATCGTGTTCCTTACTAATTACGAATTATTTCAATGCGTGGTTTGTCACGCATAGGTTTGTTTAAATAGCCTTTGGTTTTGGAACCAGCACCGCGTTTACCACATGCAGCAAGCCGTTACTTTGCCTTACATCAAATTTGCTGATAACGCATACCCCGCCGTTTTCGTCTATAAGAACAATGTTCCTGTTTTCGTCGATTTTTGCTGTCAATTTGCTGCCGGCGATGGTAGTAAAAACAGCTTCCCCGTTATTTGAGTTTATTTTTTTGGCTATGTCCCTGGCAGTTACCCTGCCGGCAAGGGCATGGTAGGTTAACAAATAATTCAGGTCGAATCTATGGCTCGGTTTTAAAAGCGTATCCAGTTCGCCGGGAGGCAGCTTGGCAAATGCCTGGTTAGTCGGGGCGAAAATGGTTATAGGGCCTTTGCTTTTAAAGGTTTGAGTGAGCCCGGCTTCGTCTATTGCGCTTACCAATATGGTGTATTCTTTTGATAAGGCCATGTTTTCAATAACATCATTTGATGATATCATTGCCGCGCCGTCAACAATCTTTACTTTACCCCACTTCGCTTTCACGCTGTCGATCACCGGGTTAAACGCAACGGTTTGCTGAGCAAACACAATAGCGCCGTTTAAAACCAGTACGACAAGCACCAACCATTTCTTCATAGGCGCAAAACTAAATAAAAACATTTTAACTGTTTGACAAAATCCGCGCCTCGTGGTTTATTTCGGTGTCAGTTTATTGCAAAATTTATTCAATAGCCCGACTGCGGGTAAAAAAGCTTACCATCCCGGCGTAAATCCTAAACCAAATACCGGCTTGCTAATGTCGGAACGGTTGAAAGGCCAGGCAAAATAAGGCTCCAGAACAAAGGCCCCGAAAACATTTACCCTTAAGGATATACCTGCGCTTGTGGCCGGAACCCGCTGATTGGGGTTATAGATCGTCGCCCCGGTAGCATCCTTCCCGATAGCATCCGGGCCGGATTGGAATTTGATCTGGTCGCCGGCATTCCAGGCTAAACCGGCATCAAAAAACAAGTTGAGCTCGGTAAACAGGAACCTGGATTTAAATTTTGACAACCTTTCGGGCCCGGTAAACGGGAAACGTACTTCGAAGTTCGCTACAGCAATGCGGTTACCCGACAACTGATCGATGGTAAAACCATTGGTGGGCGCTTTGCTGTTGCCGCTATAAAAAGTCTGCGCTTCATATCCGCGTATTAAAAATGGGTAACCCACATACAGCGGATATATAGTCCCCGTATTGCCAAAACGGCCATAACCATATAAGCGCGCCGCAAAAGTAACCGGGGCTGCCCTTATATATTCCCTGAGGTCGATTGTCGGCGCGAAAAACTGGTAAGTGCCAAAATCATATTCGGCCTGCAGGCGGTAGCGGTAGCCATTCAGCGGCGAGGCGACACCAAAAAAGGAATTGTCGCCAACCAGGGCTGTGCTTACGTTATAAATTGTAAATGGCGTCAGGTTAATACCGTTGTTTGCAGGGTCCTTATTATAATCAGAATTTGCAACATGCGTGTGCGAATAGCTCAGCACGTTGCCGAGGGTATCGTAAATGGTACTGTACCGGTCGACGCGGTAGTAATAAGTGGCAGCGCCTGTGCCAAATTCGACCCTGGTTTTTTTAGTGATGGGGTAGGAGGTAAACAAAGAAAGCTGATCCTGGAAGATACGGATCAAGTCATATCTTGCATCGTTTGCCGGAATTTGTGTGGTGGCGTTCACATTATAAGTGGTGGGCACAATGCTATAGTTTGCCGTTTGAAACGGGATATGCGACACACTTACACCAAAATTCCAGCGGCCGGTTTGGTTTATATAGGCAAACTGGCCGCCAATATCGTACACTTCGCCGTTTACGGCAACACCCGCATATATCTGGTTGCGGCCAAGTATATCGCTGAACACACCCTGCACCCCGCTTGATAAACCTGCACCAAACTGGCTTACGGAAGCTCCTACACCGCTGCTTGCCAGGTAATCCAGCTTAAACTTCGGTTTGTATGGTACAGCCCTTATTGAATCGACAGGGATTTTCGGATAAGCGAGGAAATTATTTAAATTAGAGTTGATCAGGTCGACCCCAACGGAGCGCGCAGGCGGCAGCAAGCCGGCGGCGGAGTTGATAATTATGCCGTCGTCAACAACTTTTCCTGTAAAATCGGACGCTTTTGCATTATACAGCGCATATTTCTGCGCCCGGTAATACGAATAAACAATATCATTATTGTTTGAAATACTTAATGCCGGCGAATATTCGGTTATTCCCGAAATACCTGTAAACAGATCGGTCATTTGCTCAACTTTCCCCGTGGCTGGCGTATAGCGGTACATATTGCGGAAGCCGTCGCGGTTTGAAAGAAAATAGATCTGCGAGCCATCGGATGAATATTGCGGGTCAAGGTTATTGGCGCCGTCGAATATTTTAATGTCTGTGACCTTGCCGGTGGCGAGGTCGAGCTCGGCAAGATTAAAGGTTATATCCTGCGATAGCGACTTGTCATAGGTTGTCCGGTCGCTTGAAAAGATCACCTTTTTCCCATCCCGCGAAAAGCTCGGCTGGTAATCTGAGTATTTATCGTTGGTTAACTGTTTAACCTGTTTTGTGTCGAAATTATACATGTACAAGTCGCCCTGTCCGTCGGCCAGGCCCTGGAAGACTATATTTTTTCCATCAGGCGACCAGGATAAATTGCTGAATTGTTCGGCCTTGCCCATGGAGACGTCATCTACCACGCGCCCTGTGGCAATATCGATCACGACCATCCGGTTACGGCCCTTATTAAATACGCTGAAAGCAAACCGCTTGCTGTCCGGCGACCATGTGCCGGCCGATTCGATAAAGTTATACTCATCAATATGGGTGCTGGCCACCTTGCTCGTGAGCTTTCGCAGTACTTCGCCCGTTTTGGCATCCGCCAGGAAAAGATCGACCGTAAATAAATTTTTTTCGGATAAAAAGGCGATGTATTTGCCATCGGGGCTTACGGCTGGCGCCAGGTTTAATTTCCCGGCGTTTTTTTCGTCGATGATCCTGCGGCCAACCGGCTTTTGAACAGTATCTTTTAAATATGGCTTATAGGTTGCTTCTATCGAATTTTTCCACAAGCTCGACAGTGTTTTCTCGTCATACCCAAAAGTACGCCTGATGCCATAAGCCAGCCCGAAATGCGCTGTGTTTTTAAAAAAGGGAACAATAACGGTATCGCCGTAAGTTGACCCGATAAACGACCAGAAGGCCTCGCCGTAACGGTAAGGGAAGTATTTATTGCTTTCGGTAAGCGCCTTCACCGTTGGTATATCGTGGTTCAGGTAGGCATCGCGCATCCACATGGCTGTATACGAATCCTTTTTACCCAGCGAAAGGTATTCCGCCATACCCTCTATCATCCATAAGGGCAGAAAATTGATGTTTTCGAACGATGCAGAATCCTTTCCCAGCAATATATGGTATTGAAATGCATGCACCAATTCGTGGCCTATAACGTGCCTGGTGGTTTGGTTTGTCTCCATTACCGGCATAACCACGCGGTTTTTCAGCCCCTCGGTGATGCCGCCCGTGCCCACATCTATTTCGCCGTCAATGGCTGTTGTTTGCTGAAAATCGGGGTGATTGGCGTAAAGGATGATAGGGTTCGGCTTTTTAAAGGTATCCCTGAAAACCTGCTGGTGCAGCGTGTACCATAGTTCGGCTTCCTGCGCAAAACGCTTTATCATACTATCATTTTTTAAATAATAATAGATCTCGAAATGCGGGGTATGGTAAACGTTAAATTTGAGGTTTTTATAACGGACTTTGTTCTGCCCAAAATACTGCGCCCTTGTTTGCAGGCTAATTGCCAACAAACTTAAGATGGTAAAAAGTATAACTGAATATCTTTTCGTTTTGATAAAGGAGGGGAGGTGTTTATTCATACAACGATAATAGATACGCGCTAAATTAGTTAAAAGTTGTCTAATGGTTTGTAAAAGTTGTAATGGTTGAAATGAGTTGCAAAAGTTGCCATTTTATGGACAGGCACAACGGCTCCTTATTCGGTGGTCACTGCTTTGCCTGTATCAACCTTAACCTTATTTGTATCAATGGGCGACATCAGGCTGTCTGTAGCCGTTGAATCTGTATCGATGCGCGGCGACGGACAATCGTACTTTTTGGTGATCTTTACCCATGGCTTCGGAAACATTCCATAGGTATAGCCCGATTTTGGGTCGGCATAAACCTTTTCCATAAACGCACCAAAAATAGGCAGGGCCGTATGGGACCCTTCGCCCGTCTCGGAGCTCGTAAAATGCACGCTGCGGTCATCTGCCCCAACCCATATCCCGGTTACAAGGTCTTTGGTGATGCCCATATACCAGCCATCCACGTAATTCGAAGACGTTCCTGTTTTGCCGCCGATCTGGTTGTCTTTTTTCCATAAACCCGGGTACTCCCACAAGGCCTGCGAAGTGCCGCCCGGCTCTTCCATGCCGCCCCTGAACATGTAAAGCATCAGCCAGGCTACTTCCTCACTTATTACCTGCACTGAATTTTGTGTAAACTCCTGCAACAAATTTCCCTGCTGGTCGGTAATTTTGGTTACCAGGATAGGGTCTATCCGGGCGCCTTTGTTTAAAAATGTACTATAAGCGCGCACCATTTCGTAAACCGAAACATCATTGGAACCGAGCGATACCGAAGGAACAGATTTCAGCGGGCTTTCAATGCCGCATTTGTGGGCATAATCCACTATCTTATCCCAACCAACGGCCTCCGTTACCTGCGCGGTGATTGAATTTACCGATTTTCCCATGGCCCAGCGCAATGACATTTCGAGACCCGAAAATTTAAAGTCGGCATTTTTGGGTTCCCAAACCTGCTGCCTGCCTTCGTCGGTATATTTAATGGAAACGGGTTTATCAGTAAATTTATCACATGGCGTAAAGCCGTTATCGAGCGCGGTTAAATAAGCAAAAGGCTTGAACGTTGAGCCCGCCTGCCTTTTGGCCTGATTTACGTGGTCGTAATTGAAATACTTGTGATCGATGCCGCCGACCCAAACTTTTATTTTGCCGGTAGCAGGCTCGATGGTCATCATGCCGGTGTTTAATATCCGCGTATAATATTTTATGGAGTCGGCGCTTGAAAATGTAGTGTCCTTGTCGCCGTTCCACGTGAATACTTTCATGCGCTTCGGTTTTTCAAAGTATTGGTTAATCAGATCGATATTGTTATTGTATTTTTTTTGAAGCAACTGATAGATCGGTAAATGTTGCTCGGCTTTCGGTAAAAAATCCTTTATTTCATCACCGTTCGAGTCGCGCCAGGGATTCTTTTTGCCCCATAGGTCGTTAAACCGTTTTTGCAGCATTTTCATTTTTTCTGCTACCGCTTCCTCCGCATATTGCTGCAGGCGCGGATCGATAGTGGTATATATTTTTAAACCATCGTTGTACAGGTCGTAATCATTATCATGGCACCATTTTTTTAGCCATCGTTCAACGGCCTCACGTAAATAGGAGTCGCCTTGCCCAACATTTTCCACGTAACTCAGGTCCAGTTCTATCGGTGTGCCAATGTTCTCGTCATACGCTGCTTTATTTAAATACCCGTATTTCAGCATTTGCCCCAATACGGTATTGCGCCTTTCAAGCGAATGTTTTGGATTATTTATCGGGTTATAGGTCGAGGTGGCTTTCAACATCCCAACCAGGGTAGCTGCTTCGGCCGGGCTAACTTTGTCGGGCGTTTTATTGAAGAATTTTAATGAAGCGGTTTTTATGCCAAAAGAATTGTTGCCGAACGGAACAGTGTTTAAGTAAAGCGTTAATATCTGCTGCTTATTATAAACGTGCTCGATCTTAAATGCGGTGAGCCATTCCTTGCATTTATAAACGATGGTGCGTATAAAGGGGATATGCCTGATAACACCCTGCGACTTCCGTTTCCGTGTCTCGAACAGGTTTTTTGCCAGCTGTTGGGTTATCGTGCTGCCGCCGCGCCTATCGCCTTTGGCCGTGGAAAGTACACTGGTAAAAAAGCCATAAAAATCCACGCCATGGTGGCTGTAAAACCTTACATCCTCGGTAGCAATTAACGCGTTAATTATGTTTGGCGATATACTTTTAAACTCAACGGGCGAGCGGTTTTCCTTATAATACCTGCCCATTAAGGTGCCGTCGGCGTAGTAAACTTCGGATGCCAGCGACATATTTGGGTTTTTAATGTCCTGCATATCAGGCGAATACCCAAAAAGCCAAAGAAAGTTAAGTTCGATAGAACAGAAAAATATAATTACGAAGTAAATGAAAATGACGAAATATCTAAGGAAACGGTTTTTTATGCGCCTGAACATGTGGGTAAAGATGTAAAATTATGGCTCTAAATCATAGATTGTTTAACAAAAATTAACAACGCAATTTTAACAGCTAAATTTTAAGGTAACTTAGCAATCTCCAAAATTGTTCTCTATGAGTGATATTATCAAAAAATTTAAGGTAACAGATGGGGGCAAGTTTTCGCTGGATGACTATGATACCGATTGGACCGGCGACTATAAAAAAGAGAAGACCCCGGATATTTTAAAAGAGCTGATCAAAGAAACGGCCGCATTGCAATCGGCTTTGTATGCCGACAAACATTATGCCCTCCTGATCCTGTTCCAGGCGATGGACGCGGCGGGAAAAGACAGCGCCATAGAGCACACCATGTCGGGCCTGAACCCCCAGGGCTGCGAAGTATTCAGCTTTAAACAGCCAAGCGCTGAAGAATTAGATCACGATTTTTTATGGCGGCACTATAAGTCATTGCCCGAGTTTGGCCGGATCGGCGTACACAACCGCTCACATTACGAAAATGTGCTGGTAACAAAGGTACATCCCGAACTGTTGCTGCAGGAAAAATTGCCAGGTATAAAAGATGCTAAAGACGCCGATAAAAAATTTTGGGAGCACCGGTACGAAAGTATCCGCGATTTTGAAAAACACCTTTATTATAATGGTACGATCATTATAAAGTTCTTTCTTCATGTTTCAAAAGACGAACAAAAGGAACGCTTTTTGGAACGGATAGACGACCCTGAAAAGAACTGGAAGTTTTCGCCTGCCGATGTGTATGAGCGGGAATTTTGGAATGATTATATGAAAGCTTATGAGGATGCTATTAACGAAACGTCAACCGGGCACTGCCCATGGTATGTGATACCGGCGGATAAAAAATGGTTTACACGGATAGCCATTTCAACCATCATACTGGATACCATGAAAAGCCTGAAGCTGAAATACCCGGTATTGCCCAAAAAGGAACTCGGTAAACTGGAAGAAGCAAAAAAAGCGCTGCTGAAGGAATGATAAAATCGTGATATAAAAAACAGCAGCCCAGGGCCGAATTGTTTACCGCATCGCCTGATGCTGCTGTTTAAAAATCGCCAGGTTTCAATTAACTTAATTCGTCAGCTTTATTTCTGGAACTCCGGCTTTAGTTCGGTTTTCATTGCTTTTCTGAACTTCATTACTTTTGGTTCAGATACACTGGCAATGTACGGATTATCGCCATGCAGCCGGTAGTAGCCCTGGTGGTACTTTTCGGCAGGATAAAATATCTTAAAGGGCACAACCTGTGTTACAATAGGTTCGGGGTAGGATTTGGCTGCATTGATCCGTTTTATTGTGCTCAGCAAAATTTCTTTTTCTTCGGGCGTGCGATAAAATGCGATTGAGCGATAGTCTGTGCCTTCATCCGGCCCCTGGTAATTAAGCTCGGTAGGATTGTGGGCGAAGAAGAAAGCATTTGCAAGCGTCGCAAAACTGATCACTTTGGGATCATAATAAATTTGAACGCATTCGGCGTGGCCTGTCGTCCGCGAGCTCACATCTTCATAGGTAGGCCGTACCGTATTCCCGCCCGCATAGCCCGATACAACTTTATTTACCCCCTTTAATTCAGACATGGCCTCATTCATGCTCCAGAAGCAGCCGCCGCCGAAAGTGGCAGCAGCTTCCCCGGCTGACGGCCTTGGCAACGCCGCAAAATCATTATCTCCTGATTGTCCGTTGGCGCAGGCCGCCAAAAGAAAGCAAGCCGCATATAAAATAATTCGTTTCATATAATTTTTTTGTTTTGTGTTAATATACGTTCACCCTTAACTGCCGGATGGTCATTTTTAAGTAATTGTTTACCGGCAAACAAGCTCATGGCAGACAAATTTTAAAAGTTAGTCGGGGCAGATTCCAAATCCTTACAAAATTAATTTTTAAATGAAGCAGGCACTAATCCCTACACATATTTCAACCTTTACAACTTATTACAACCTCTACAACCTCTACAACTTATTACAACCCCTACAACTTATTACAACCCCTACAACTTATTACAACCCCTACAACTTATTACAACCTCTACAACTTATTACAACCCCTACAACTTATTTCAACCCTTACAACTTATCAGAACTTACCGCCCAACGACTGCTTTACCTTAGTCAATATAAAGGTGAGCCCGTTGATCTTTATCTCATAAGCAGTGCCAAGCAGCATGCCAAGCTTGCCGGCCGGGAATCCCTTGGTTTGCAGCCACTCCAGGTAGTAAACCGGCAAATCGCTTATTAAAGTGCCTTTATATTTGCCAAAGGGCATTTTGGTTTGTACCAGTTCGATAAGTATTTTTGAATCGGGTGTAATGTTTTCCACAAGGTAAAGATACATGGATTTATCCTTTCCAAACCCGGGGCTGCATCAAACCTTAAGATAAATCTTGGTCAAACACTGCCGGCCCCTTAGCGTTATATCCTTAAATTTGTAAAAAAACATGGTACACCAATTTGAAGCAAAACTTACCGGAACTGATACCAAAGTTGATGGTATAGTAACCAATGTAAATTTCGAAGGTTTTAAAAATGCCTGGGAGTTTAAATCCATCGATAAAGAGATCCATCTGATCATTGCTAAGGACGATGATGGCAAATGGGTGCAGCTTGCGGGGACTGAACCCTATATATTGGCCTGGGTTGACGAACTGGCCCGGCAAATCAAAAATCATGGGTAATATTGCTATTAAAACTATGGAAAAACGCGAAATAGGGACCTCCGGTATAAAGGTAGGCCCATTTGCCCTTGGCGGGAATGTGTTCGGCTGGACGATTGACGAGAAGCAGTCATTTGAAATTCTTGATGCATTTACCGATGCGGGCCTTGAGCTGATTGATACTGCCGATGTTTACTCAACCTGGGGGCCGGGTAACAGCGGCGGCGAATCGGAAACGATTATCGGCAAGTGGCTTAAACGGTCGGGTAAACGTGATAAAGTGGTTATTGCAACAAAGGTTGGCAAGCCAATGGGCGAAAATAAAAAAGGCTTATCGCGTAAATATATTATGCAGGCCGTTGAAGATTCGCTGAAGCGTTTGCAAACTGACTATATCGACTTGTACCAGTCTCATGAAGACGACAAGAATACGCCGCTTGCCGAAACGCTGGAAACCTTCACAGACCTGGTGAAACAGGGCAAGGCAAAGGCAATCGGCGCTTCAAACTACAGCGGCGAAAGATTTAAAGAAGCGCTGAAAGTAAGTAAGGAAAGTGGTTTGATAGCTTACCAGTGTTTACAGCCTGAATATAACTTATATGCAAGGGAGCAGTATGAAAAAGAGTTTGAACCTGTTTGCCACGAAAATAACGTTGGTGTAATAAGCTATTATTCACTTGCGAGCGGCTTTTTAACCGGTAAATATCGTTCGGAACATGATCTTTCGAAGAGCAGGAGGGGGCAGGGGGTAAAACGGTTCCTTAGTCCACGGGGTTACAAAATACTTGCGGCGCTGGATAAAGTGTCGGCCGAATACAACGTTAGCCCGGCGGGCATAGCCCTGGCCTGGATCATGGCGCGGCCCGGCATCACAGCGCCAATTGCCAGCGCCACATCGCCGGAACAGCTAAATGAACTCATCAAGTCAACGCAGATAAAACTAAGCAGCGATGCATTGTATCTTTTAAATACCGCGAGCACCTATTGACAGGTTTTCCAACACGCATTTAAATCAGCATAATCATCAAAAAAAAGGCTGCCAGTACAGCAGCCTTTCTTATCTATATGATGGAGGGAAATACTTTAAAATTTAGTCATTTTGTGAGTGTCGAACCCTCTGTGCTGGTTGTTTTGCACGTAGTGATCATTACCGCCTTTTATGTCCCTGCCACGGCCATTATTTTGATTTGATTGCTGGTAGCCGCCTTCCTGGCCCCGGTTGTCAAAATGTTGATCGTTTCTTTTGTATTGCTGCTCGCGTTGGTTAAAGCCACCCCGATCCCATCCATTAGAACGTGCGTTGTTATCGCGGTACTGTTGTTCGCGCTGGTTAAAGCCGCCCCGGTCCCATGCGTTAGAACGTGCGTTGTTATCGCGGTACTGTTGTTCGCGTTGGTTAAAGCCGCCACGGTCCCATGCGTTAGAATGTGCGTCGTTATCGCGGTACCGTTGTTCGCGGCCGTCGCGGTCGTTATCAAAATGACGGTCGTAGTCGCGGTTACCATAGCCGCCTTCAAAATGGTCATCGCGGTCGCGGCGTCCCCATTCTGCAAACCTGCGGCCATTGTACTGTGACCGGTAGAAGTCGGCGCGAAGGTATGGACGGGGTTCCCTAACTTCGAACCTGCGGACGTTCCTCCAATCGTAATCGCGGTACGCACCGGGTAAAAAGGCTGCCGATACCCACTGGGTGCCGTCGAAATAGACATAGCACTGATCGGTTACATCATAATAGGCGTCCACATCAGGTAAGTAATAATAATCGTCGGCATCGCTATTATAGAACGGGGTTTGCTCGACGGCAACCGGGTTGGAGGTATAAACCACTCTTGCCGGGCCAACATTTAAACCTAACCTTATTTGCGCATCGGCGGCGTTAATGCCTAACCCGCTTACTGCTATTGCTGATATTATAAATAACTTTTTCATTGTTTTTAATTTATACATCTATGACGTTATAATAAGCCCTTGGTTTAATACCGCAGTTCATTATTCCATGTAACAACTGTATTACAGAATTTTATATCGAATTATTATTGTATAAAGGAATTAAATTTTATTAAGTTGATCTTAATGCTTTCAAACAATATATAATATGCTTATTATCATATAAGGGCTTCAAAACGCCTTTCCAATTTATTTAACCACCTTTCCCTTTTTCGGGCTGATACAAACTTTACCATATTAAAACTTATCCATTTGCGGTTTTTAAAACCGAGTTTACCGAACGTCCCATTAAAAACTGCTTTCTTTATAGCATTTCCAAAAAGCATACGATAGGCAATTGATGGCGTATTCATTGTGGTAATAAGCGTTATGCCATTAAGATTTTTCCATCGTTTTATCATCTTCGGGAAGCGTCCGCTGTTATCGTAATCATAAGCCGAGCCGGGAAAGATCACTTTATCAATAAAGCCTTTCATTATGGCAGGCATCAGTTCCCACCAGATAGGAAATATCAGGATCAAATGCTCCGCGTCATTTATACGCTCGCAATAGTTTAGTACTCGTGGGTCGCAAGGCTTGCCCTCTTTGAAACCCTTTAGGTCCGCTGCGCGCATTACGGGATCAAAATGGTCTTTATCTAAATGAATAAGGCTTACCTCATGGCCTCCTTTTTGCAAGCCGGCCGTCACCGCCTTCAATATCGCGTTGCAATAGCTGCCTTCGTACGGGTGATTAAATACAATTATTACTTTCATCGTGCTGTTATTTAGCACAAAAGTGCGCGGGCCAAATCGGCCCCACGATAACAATTGTTAATAAATGGCGGTTATCCAGGCGGTTTATTCGGGATTTGTTTTCCTGGCATGCCCAAAATAGTTATATCTCTAAGATGAAGGTGATGCTTGGGGGTGCTAAATCCTGTTCCGTATCCTGCTCAGGGAAACAGAGGTAATACCTAAATACGACGCGATATAATGCTGAGGGACCCGTTTAATAATATACGGGCTGTTTTTTAATAAGTCGCGATACCTTTCTTCAGGGGTATTTTTAATGTACGACATGAACAGCCTCGAATAGTATGCCAGGCGTTTATATACAGTTTCCTGTATAAAGGCGCTGTATTTAGGGTCATTCATAAATATCTTCTCAAAATTTTTCTTGCTGATCGCATAAACGGTGGAAGGTTCAATGCTTTCGATGCTAAACAAGCTGGGCTCACCGCCGCGGAAGCTTTCCATTGATGAAACACCTTCGTTCTCAAAAAAAAATTGAAAGGTGATGTCTTTGCCTTTATTATTAAACCATAGACGCAAACAACCTTCTTTTATAAAATATGCGTATTTTGATACGTCGCCTTCATGCAGCAGCATGGTTTTTGCCGGCACGGTTAACTCCTTAAATAAGTGCCTGTATTTTTCCCAGTCAATACCAGGTTGTTCCTGTTTAAAGGTCGGCTTCGATGCTTGCTGAATTGTCATGCTTTCCAATTGCTTATTTTATAGAAAAAAACATGTGTCGTAACATTAATAGTACAAAACGGATTTTCGAATTTACTGTACTTTAAATTAACTTTGAAAATCAAACACGCAAAGCTTATGAAAACGAAAAAAATGCTGATCCTGTTGCTGCCGGTTGCGGCAATAATTGGATTTATAGTATTAAATGCATGCAAAAACGCAGCTGACGATTCGGCCCCTGTCAACGCGGCAAACGCGGGATTGACCGTTCCGGCAGGCTTTAACGCAGTTATCGTAGCGGATAACCTCGGCGAGGCGAGGCACCTGGTAGTCACCCCGCAGAACGATATTTACGTTCACCTGGCATCGCCAAAGGGCGGTAAAGGTATACTTGTACTGCACGAAGCGGGCGATAAAGCCACGATGAAAACAAGTTTCGCCGATTTCGGCGGTACGGGCATCGCCATTAAGGACGGTTATTTATATGCATCGGACAATACCGAGGTTTACCGGTATAAATTAAATGGCAAGGATGAGGTAATTAACCCAAATCAGCCAGAAAAGATCATTACCGGCTTAGTGTCGAAGCGGATGCATGAGGCCAAAGCGCTTTGTTTGGACAATAATGGAAATATTTATGTGAATATTGGGGCGTATTCCAACATTTGCAGTGATTTTGATTCCGATAAAAAGGGCTGCCCGGTTTTAAACGATGCAGCAGGGATATGGGAGTTTAAAGCCGATAAACCCAACCAAAAGCAAAGCGACGGCGTACGTTATGCTACCGGGTTAAGAAACGTTGTCGGCCTTGCCTGGAACCAGCAGGATAACCAGCTTTTTGTAATGCAGCACGGCCGCGACGCGCTTCATGATCTGTTTCCTAAATTATACTCCGTTCACCAATCTGCCGAGTTGCCCGCCGAGTGCATGTTTGCGCTAAAAAAAGGCGACAACGCCGGCTGGCCTTACGTTTATTATGATTGGATGCAGCATAAAAATATGCTCGGCCCCGAATATGGCGGCGACGGCAAAAAAACGGCCGATCCGAAATACCTGGAGCCTGCAGCTGCCTACCCTGGCCATTATGCGCCCGACGGCTTGCTGTTTTATACCGGCAACCAATTTCCTCAAAAATATAAAAATGGCGCTTTCATTGCTTTTCATGGCTCATGGAACCGGGCGCCCGAGCCGCAGGCCGGTTATTGCGTGGTATTTCAACCCTTTAAAAATGGGAAGCCTGACGGTAAATGGGAAGTTTTTGCTGACGGCTTTGCAGGTACTGCCGAACAAAAGGCAACAGGGCGCGCCATTCATCGCCCCTGCGGCATAACACAAGGGCCCGACGGGTCGATCTATGTAACTGATGATAACCGGGGAACCATTTATAAAATATCGTATAAAAAATAGTGATGAAGTTTAAAAGAGCCGCTCTTTTGTTGTCGCTGCCGGTGTTGCTTTTTATCTGTATATGCGCACAGGTCAAAACTGTCAAAAAAAAATCCCACCATTCAAGCCTTGCAGCTTCGGTGCAACGGGGTAAAATTGTTTACAAAAGTATTTGTTTGGCCTGCCACATGGCCGATGGGCTCGGCGTTCCGCATATGAACCCGACGCTCAGCAATACCACTTATGTTTTGGGCGATAAAAAAACCTTGATAAAGATAGTTTTAAACGGATTTAAAGAGGACGTTGAAATAAACGGTCAAAAGTATTCAAACAATATGACGCCGCACAGCGACCTTAAAGACCGGCAAATTGCCGATGTTTTAACGTTTGTTCGGCACAGCTTCGGCAATAAAGCAAGCAGGGTTACAGCGGCCGACGTGAGGAAAGTTAGGGAAGCGAATGCAAAGTGATCACACCGGATTTAAATAATGATACACCGGTTATTTACAAACCGGTGTAATCATTTTATCCGCTGAGGTGATATTGAAACTGTTTACTGCGCTGCGTTTTTTCGCGGATACGCTGTAAACTTTCCTCAATCTCCTCCTTTTCATCCTTGCCGGTTACCGCAATAAATGCTTTTTGATAAGCATCTGACGATTTTGTCCAGTTGTTGTTTTTTTCATAAAACAAACCAAGCTGGTTGTAAACAGAGGAAACCTCTACACCGGGTATTTGCAGGGCTTTTTCAGATATGAGCTTTACCTGCTTTTCCATATTGAGGAAAACCACTAAATGCAGGTAATGAAAATAATTATCAGGAAACGAAGGCTCCAGTTCCATACAGGTTTTAAAATGGAAGCCTGCGGACTGGTAGTCGTTTGCATCGTAATAATATATTTTCCCGAGCTGGTGATGCGCCCTTGCATAAAACGGCTCGTGCTCAATAATTTCCTTTAAAAGCTGCATCGCCCGCGGAGTTCGTCCGTAATACGCCTTTTCAACAGCTTTTAAATACTTTTCTTCTACAGTATAATACGTGTTCATAAAATTCTGATAAATAATTTTAAACCTGCCTGTAAGCAAGTCTTTTGATTTACTAAAAAAAATTGGTATCGTCCTTAACAGGACCGAAGAAGAGTATTACACCGATGCATAACTCTCCTGCTGCGCGCCCATGGGCCGCATATAGCTGTATTTGCAGAAGTAATTAAGACGTAGCATCGTTTCAAAATTTCGGCAAAGATAGTAAATGATTTCACAGATTGAAAAACGATTTCACAGATTGCTTTTTGATATGTCGATTATCAAAATCGGTGTAATCTTCTTTCCATCAGTGTAATTCTAATTAATCGGTGCAATCCCCAACTAATCGGTGCAATCCTCAAATAATCGGTGCAATCCTCAATAATCGGTGTAATCCCCAATAATCGGTGTAATCTTATCCAAACCAATCAAACAAGTCGTTTTGTTTTAAACCAGCTTTGCGCTGTGCATCCAGGTCCTTTATGATCAATCCTTCCCCCATCAGGATGATCCGGTTACCGTAATTAAAGGCGTCCTTTAAATTATGCGTGATGAGTATTGCGGTAAGCTTGTAATCCTTGATAAGTTCGTCGGCCGTGCGCATTACCAGTTGGGCCGACCTGGGGTCAAGGGCGGCGGTAGGTTCGTCCAGCAATAAAACTTTGCAGCTGTCCATGACGCTCATCAGCAGGGTGAGCGCCTGCCGCTGTCCGCCGGAGAGGGTGCCCATAGGCTGCTCTATTTTATTTTCGAGCCCCATCCCGAGGGTGGCGATTTTTTCTTTTACCTGGTTTTTAAAAGTCTCGTTTATGCCGATGGTTAGTCCTTTAGGCCGTGTGCGGATGGCTGCCAGCCTGAAATTATCCAGGATGCTAAGGTCTGACGCGGTGCCGCTCATCGGGTTTTGAAACACACGTGCTATCCATTGGCTGCGCCGGTAATCGGGCAGTTTGGTTACGTTTTGCCCCTCAATTTCGATGCGCCCCGAATTCGGCAGCACGCTTCCGGCAATCATATCTAGTAATGTTGTTTTCCCTGAACCGTTAGCGCCTACGATCACAACAAACTCGCCGGCCGTCACGTCCAGGCTGATCCCGTTAACGGCATTTACCTGGTTTGCTTTACCCGCATTAAAAATTTTGTGAATGTTTTTAATTTCAATCATAACTTGATTTCGGGATCATTTGGCTTTAAACGTTATTCTCGGCAAGCTTACTATAAGCAGCACAAATACTGCCGTTACCAGTTTAAGCAGATTGGCATCAACGCCGATGTCAAGCGTTATTGCCAGCACCATTTGGAAAACTATCGCGCCCGCAAGCACCAGCAACAGGCTAAGCCATACCGACGTAATGCGCAGCCAGTTAATCAGCGTCTCAGCTATAATTACCGACCCAAGGCCCAGGATCACTATCCCTATCCCCATACTGATATCGGTAAAACCCTGCAGCTGGCTGATGAGGTAGCCGCTTACGGCAGTGAGCGCGTTTGCCAGCGCCAGCCCGATGATTTTCATCCTGTCGGTATTAACGCCCAGCGACCGTATCATGGATTCGCTGTTACCCGTGGCCCGCATGGCAATGCCGAAATCGGTCTTGAGCAAATAACCGATGAGCAATGTTAAAATCACCACAAAAAATATAAGTATCCAAAAGGTATTGTGATTGGCATCGGCCGCGATATGGACCAATGTGAACAGCGACTGCACGTTAATAAGCGGCAGGTTTGATGTCCCCATCAATACTAAATTAACCGAGTACAGCGCCGTCATCACTAAAATACCGGCAAGCAGCGCATTTATCTTTAGCTTGGTATGGATGATGCCGGTTAACGCGCCGGCAACTGCGCCCGCAATAATTACCGCAGGCAAAATAATATAGGCAGGCTGGTGGTGTGTGAGCAAAATTGCGGTAACCACGCCGCCCAAAGTATAACTGCCATCGGTGGTAATATCGGGGATGTTAAATATTTTCATGGAAATATATATCCCCAATGCAATTGCTGAATAACAAAGGCCCTGTAGCAGCGCGCCGAGGTAAAAATCCATTATTTAACAGGTTCGAAATTTGAAGGGACAGTGATATGATATTTTTTGGCTGCGGCAACGTTATACACACGCTTGCGTACTTTAACCATTTCGGGATGCAGGCCTGCCGTGGAATGTGTTTTTAAAAACCGGGCCGCTTGCTCGCCTGCCTGGTAACCCCATTGGTAAATATCCGCACCGAATGCCGCTACCGCGCCGCGCTCGACAAGGCCCGCCTCGCTGGTAAATATGGGAACGTTTTTATAGTCGCAATTTTTTAATATCGTTTCGAAAGAAGCGAAGACACTGTTATCCGGGTTCGCAAAAAATGCGTCGATGCCCTTGCTGAGCAATGATTGGGTAACCAGTTGTGCATCGGCTGACGAATTAAGCGGCAAAGCGATCAGGGTGATGTTGAGCTTACCAGCCAGTGATTCTATCCGCTTTTTTGCATCCACGGATTGCGGCTCAGATTGGTTATAGATCATGCCGACCACAAGCTTTCCGCCTTTAGGCTTTAAGAATTTCGGGATGTTGGAGAACGATGTATCGATATAATTAAGGTCCTCGACGGCGCCAAACATATTGGCCGGCGCTTTGCCCGTGCTGTCCTCCAGTTTCATCAGTTTGGCTGTGGGCGCTACCATCACAAAAACCGGGATGGTTTTAGTCTTCTGCAAGGCCGTGATGGAAGATAAAGTTGTACAGGTGCCCATCAGGTCCACCTTTTTTGCAACAAAGCGATTTACGATCTGCGTAAGCGTAGGGATACTTCCCTGCGCATTACTGTACAGGATTTCGACGTTTTTTTGATCTTCGCTGAAGCCATTTTTCTTCAAAGCGTCAACAAAGCCTGTGCGGGCAGGCGCGATGCTGGCATCTTCAAAAGCATCGACAAAACCGATAACCGGCACAGCTTTTTTATTTCCGCTACTGCAGGCGCAAATAGAAATTATTATAAAAAATAAGACAAGGTATTTTAGTGTATTCATGGCACTAAGTTAAGTAAATGTGCGAAAAGAAAAGCCGAAAGCGCAAAGGGAAAAGCAGAAAGCTTTTTGCTTTGAGCCTTCAGTTTTCAGCTTTTTATTCTTTTTTGCTTAATTTAGCCCCTGCATGACACCTATTATATCAAAATTACCCCAAACCGGAACCACCATTTTTACGCTGATGTCGGCATTGGCAGCCGATGTGGGGGCGATCAATTTGTCGCAGGGCTTTCCGGATTTTGATACTTCGCCCGAGCTTATTGAGTTGGTAAATAAGGCCATGAAGAACGGGCATAACCAATACGCACCCATGCCCGGGGTGTTGGCCCTGCGCGAGCAGATCGCTAAAAAGACGGAGAAGCTGTATGGCGCCGTTTATGATCCCCACACAGAGATCACCATAACGGCAGGCGGTACCCAGGCCATATTTACTGCTATAACTACCGTCATTAACCCAAATGATGAAGTAATCATATTCGAGCCTGCTTTTGATTGTTATGCGCCGGCCATCAAGCTGATGGGCGGCATTGTAAAATCATTGGAACTGGAGCCGCCCGACTACCGCATACCATGGGATATGGTTAAAAGGCTGATCAACAATAAAACCAGGATGATCATCCTTAACACGCCGCATAACCCCACGGCAACCATCCTTACAAACGATGACATCGAAGAGCTGAGCGCTATCGTCCGGAACCAGGATATTTTAATACTAAGCGACGAGGTTTATGAACATTTGATATATGATGGCGAAACGCATCACAGCATGGCCCGCTACCCTGAATTGCAGCAGCGAAGCTTTATTGTTGCGTCGTTCGGCAAGCCTTTTCATGCCACGGGCTGGAAGGTAGGCTACTGTATGGCGCCGGCTTTCCTGATGCAGGAATTCAGGAAAGTGCACCAGTTCCTGGTATTCAGTGTAAATGCCCCCATCCAGTATGCTATTGCTGAATACCTTGAAGATGAAAACACTTATTTGAGCCTGGCGGGATTTTTCCAGCAAAAACGGGATTATTTTCGTAAAGGTCTCGAGCAAAGCCGGTTTGAGTTGCTGCCATGCCATGGCTCGTACTTTCAATCGGTAACGTATAATAACATAACCGACGAAAAGGACGGCGACTTTTCGTTACGGCTAACGAAAGAGATTGGCGTGGCTGCAATACCCACATCCGTGTTTTACACCAAGGGGACCGACCACCACGTTTTGCGTTTTTGTTTCGCCAAAAGGCAAGAAACGCTTGATAAAGCCGTTGAGAGATTAATAAAGGTGTAGTTTTAGGGGTTCATAGTTCATGGTTCATAGTTCATTGTCTTTTTGGTTCAAGGCCGGACAACTATGTCTATGAACTATCAAACCATGAACTATGAACCATGAACCATGAACTAGCAAAGAATGGAGAATTTAAAAGTAACAACCTTCCAGGCATACCTTTACTGGGAAAATATAGATAAAAACCTGCAAAATATTGCGACCCGCCTGGCGGGTATCCGTGAAAAAACAAACCTGATAGTTTTGCCGGAGATGTTCAGCACGGGCTTTAGCATGAATGCCGATAAGCTGGCCGAGCCTATGCATGGCAAAACCATGAAATGGATGCTTAAAATAGCCAAGCAGTTTGAATGTGTAGTTACGGGCAGTATCATCATCAAAGAAAACGACAAATATTACAACAGGCTGATATGGATGCGCCCGGATGGCAGTTACGAATATTATGATAAGCGCCACCTGTTTGCCTTAGGGAAGGAGCACGAGACCTATACCCCCGGAAATAAAAAGCTGGTGGTTGAGCTAAATGGCTGGAATATTTGCCCCATGATATGCTATGACCTGCGTTTCCCGGTATGGATGCGCAATCACGCCAGTGAATATGACCTGATGCTTATTGTGGCCAATTGGCCTGAACGCCGGATTGCCCATTGGCGCTCGTTGATAAACGCCCGTGCTATTGAAAACCAGGCTTACGTGATCGGCGTCAATAGGGTAGGGTACGATGGCAACGAAGTCTATCACTCCGGCGATTCAACCTGCGTTGATCCAAACGGCAATATAACTTACCATAAACGGGATGAGGACGACATGTACACATTCACCATTATGGCAGACGAAGTGACGAAAACGAGGCGCGCTTTGCCCTTTTTAAAGGATGCCGACGAGTTTAAGATAATAGTGTGACCGGGACCGGGATTAACGGATTTTTAGGATTATTGCGATGGGCTGGTTGATTATGATGTTTACCGGCCTTGATCTTTTTTAATCTGTGAGACCCGTTGATTCCGGTTCGGACAAAATATCTTATTTTTACCGGCTAAACAAAAATTAATGAGGCCTCTATTGCGCAGTTTTCTTCTCTTTGCACTTACCTTAATCATTTCATTACCTACTCACGCGCAGCGAAAAAAAGATTATACCCGTTTTGTCGACCCTTTTATCGGCACGGGCGGGCATGGGCACACCTATCCCGGCGCGGTTGTTCCCTTTGGCATGGTGCAGTTAAGTCCCGACACCCGTTTAACCGGATGGGACGGATGCTCCGGGTATTATTATACAGACACCCTGGTTTACGGCTTTTCGCACACCCATTTAAGCGGTACCGGTATTGCCGATTACTGTGATGTATTGTTTATGCCAACTACCGGCGCGCCGCAGTTTAAAAACACGCAGTACCTGTCGGCATTTAAAAAGAAAAACGAAGTGGCCGCGCCAGGCTATTATAAAACCCACCTGGATAAGTACAACATCGATGTAGAACTTACGGCGACTACCCGCGCCGGCGTCCACCGGTATAGCTTTCCGCGCACCGCACAGGCAAATATTATTATCGATCTGCAGCACCGCGACCAGGTACTTGATTCGTGGATAGAGGTGGTTAACGATCACGAGATCCGTGGTTTCAGGAGATCAAAGTCCTGGGCGCAGGACCAGTCGCTGTATTTTTATGCAAAATTTTCAAAGCCGTTTAAGACTTACGGCATTGCGGCTAACGACACCCTGCAGCCTGGAAAAAGCAAATTGCAGGGAAAGAATATCAAAATGTTTGTGCAGTTTGATAATCCGGGCGATGTTGTTGCCAAAGTGGGCATTTCATCGGTAAGCGCCGACGGCGCATTAAAAAATCTTGATGCCGAAGTAGCCGATTTTGATTTCAAAAAGGTTGAAAAGGAGGCGAAAACCTTATGGATGAAGGAGCTGGCAAAAATTGAGGTTGAAGGCGGAGGCCCAAGCGCCGCAGAGCAGCAGGAGCCGCAGAATATGAATCCCACTACAGGTTACAATAGCCAAACCGGCTATCACAGGCAGCCGAAGCAAAAAAAGCAGCCCGCTGTGGACTATGCTAAAATAAAACAAATCATTTTTTATACCTCTCTTTATCATGCCATGCTCGCCCCGAACGTCTATAGCGACGTGGATGGCCAATACCGGGGGATGGACCAGCAAGTACATACCGCCAACGGCTTTACCTATTATACGGTATTTTCTTTATGGGACACTTACCGCGCCGAAGACCCTTTGCTTAACCTGATCGACCGTACGCGGACGCTGGATTTTGTAAAATCATTTTTGGCGATGTATGAACAGGGCGGGCTTTTGCCTATATGGCCCCTGGCATCGAACGAGACCTTCTGTATGGTGGGCAATCATTCTATCCCGGTTATTGTCGACGCCTACGCAAAAGGCATACGCGATTTTAACGCAGAAGAAGCTTTCACCGCGATGAAGGCGGCAGTAAACCGCAACCAGTTCGGGCTCGACTCTTATCGTAAAAATGGCGTGGTATTATCGGATGATGAAGCGGAATCGGTATCAAAAACCCTCGAGTATGCATTTGACGACTGGTGCATTGCCCAAATGGCAAAAATGCTCAACAAACCCGCCGACTATATTGAATTTATTCAACGGGCGCAGTACTGGAAAAACAATTTTAACAATCAGAATGGTTTTATGCAGGCGCGCGCCAATGGCGGCTGGTACCAGCCTTTCGATCCCAGGGAGATCAATAACAATTATACAGAGGGGAATGCCTGGCAATACTCGTTCCTGGTGCCGCAGGATATTGAGGACCTGGCCGACCGGATGGGTGGCAGCGAAGCATTTGAAGCCAAATTAAATGAATTATTTACGACCGACTCCAAGCTCACCGGGCGGCAGCAGGATGATGTTTCCGGGCTGATGGGGCAATACGCGCATGGTAACGAGCCAAGCCATCACATGGCTTACCTGTATAATTTTACCGGATCGCCTGATAAAACACAATATTATGTCAGCAAAATATTAAGGGAAGAATACAGCGAAAAGCCCGATGGTTTGTCGGGCAATGAAGATTGCGGGCAAATGTCGGCCTGGTACGTGATCAGCTCGCTGGGGATATACAATATTGCGCCCGGGCAGCAGCAGTTTCAAATTGGCATGCCGCAATTTGATAAGGCAGTGATCAACCTGGAGAACGGCAAAAAATTCATCATCATAAATGCAGGCGCCAGCATCAGCCGAGGCGATATTTACCTGCAGGGCATGAATTTAAATAAAAGGGCTTACAATAGGCTTTATCTCGATTACGCCGATATCAGTAAGGGGGGCGAATTTGAAGTATTTACCGGGAGATTGCCAAATAAGCTTTTTGTACAGGGCCTTGAGAAACCATCATCAAAGATCACCGACAACCTGATTGTACCCAACCCTTATATAATTGCTCCCGGCAAAACCTTTAAGACATCCATCAGCATCGAAATAAAATGCGCAGATTCTGCGGCGAAAATTCATTACACGCTGGATGGCTCGGTTCCTTCGGCAAATTCACCATTGTACACCGCCCCAATAACCATTTCATCAAACACAATCGTAAAAACTATCGCCATTGAAAATGGCAAGACAAGCATGATTGATGAAGGCGCATTTATAAAGACCCGGGACGATATAAAGCTGGCCCTGGTTAACAAATACCTGCCTAATTATGCCGACGAAGGCGACAATGCCCTGATCAACGGTATCCACGGAAAAGTAAACTGGCGCCTGGGCAACTGGCAGGGTTACCAGGGGAACGACCTGGTTGCCATAATTGATATGGAGCGCGTACGGCCAATTAAACAGGTGAGCATAGGTGCCTTGCAGGACACCCGTTCGTGGATCGTTTTCCCGCAGTATGTGCAATACTGGGTGTCTGATGATGGTAAAAACTATAAGCTGGCTGCAACGGTAAATACCAAAGTTGATGTGAAAGACCTGAATGTACAAACACAGGAATTTACCGCTCCCTTAAACCTCAATGCGCGTTATATTAAACTTATTGCCAAACAATACGGCCCGCTGCCCGACTGGCACGAAAGCAAGGGCCAGCCATCGTACATTTTTGCGGATGAGATAACGATAGAGTAATCACCAATCCCGGCCAAGAGCACAGGCCGCAAAAGTGGGTTAACATAGGGTTTACGCAATTCTGGATTTTTTCTGATTAACAATCTCATAGTCAAATATTTAACAAAATAGCAGGGTTTACGCTTTTTTGCATTTTTTGTATAGTATTTGTTGCCCATTTCCAAAATACCGATAAAATACAAACACCTGGTTTTCAGCTCCGGCCGGCCCAAACATTCCAGTCCCAAAGGTAGGGTGGGACTGCCGGAAAAGTGGTGGCAAGGGGTTTCGATCGCAGCCAACTGTATCATAACCGTACACAGGGTGTTACGTCTTCGTACAGTGTTATTGCAAACAAAAAAACAAACTACTGAATATAAGGACTTTATATTTTGGTATCATTTTAAACTAACTGGTTCGGAGGGTCATTAAGTCATTAGGTCATTGGAAAGTTGCAATGTACCGGATCAATGACATAAAACTAATAACTTGAGTCGCAACACCGCAATGACTTAATGACTTAATGACCAATGACTAATGACCAATGACCAATGATAAAAAACTTCATCATAACAGCCTGGCGAAACCTTAAAAGCAACAAGGTATTTTCGTTTATTAACGTATTCGGCTTATCTGTGGGGCTTACCTGCTGCATGCTCATCAGCGGTTATTTGTACCAGGAGCTGACGTACGACACCTACTCAGCAAATTCAAAGCAACTTTACCGCGTTTACCTTAGCGCCGATGCAAACAACGCAGCAACGGAATTTCCGAGCGTTGATATTGCTGTTGGGCCGGGTATAAAGGCCGCCTTTCCCGGTGTGCTGGCCCAAACAAGGCTCAGCCAGCGGGGGCCGGTGTTTGTAAAATATGAGGCAAAGAAGTTTAAGGAGGAAAAGATCATGCTGATCGACTCGAACTTCCTGCAGCTGTTTTCTATTCCCCTGCTTGAGGGGGATGCCCGAAATGCGTTGACCGAGCCGAAGACCCTCGTGATCACCAAAGATTTTGAAAAAAAATATTTCGGCGGCGACGATGGCCTCAACAAAATGATAACCGTTGGCAACGACCTTGTGAAAGTCACCGGCGTTATTGATAAAATACCCAACAATTCTCACTTCCATGGGGATGCGTTTATGAGCATGGCGACATTTAATGGGCCTTCGCGCAACCAGACCTGGAGCAACGTCGGAACTTTCACGTACCTGCTTTTGGATAAAGACGCCAACCCCAAAAAATTGGAGGCAGGCTTTCCGCAATTGGTGGCAAAGCATGTAGTGCCCGAAGTGCAGCACGATATGGGCGTTAGCCTTGCCGAGGCGCAGAAAAGCGTCAATACCTTTAAATTCATGCTTCAGCCCATTACCGACATTCATTTACATTCGGCCACAAAGTTTGAGCTGGAAGCCAACGGCGATATCCATTACATTTACATATTTGCCGCCCTTGCCATTTTTGTCCTCTTGCTGGCTTGCATCAACTTTACCAATCTTTCCACCGCGGCAGCAACCAAAAGGGCAAAAGAGATCGGCGTGCGCAAGGTTTTGGGTTCGGCCAAAAACAGCCTGGTATGGCAGTTTCTCACCGAATCGGTTATGCTTACCTTCCTGGCTACACTTTTTGCCCTGGCGCTGGTTTACCTTTTACTTCCATATTTCGATAATCTTTCGGGTAAACAAATCGCTTTCGGTTTTTATTTAGGCCCCGGCGCTATCTTATCCGAAATAGCTTTAATATTAATAGTGGGCATAGTGGCGGGGCTTTACCCTGCAATTTTCCTCTCGTCCTTTAAAATTATTTCTGTTTTAAAAGGCGGCAGCGGTTTACAGCCCTCAAACAAAAACAGTTTGCGCAGCGGCCTCATCATTTTTCAGTTCGCCATATCAACTGCATTGATCATTGCCACCTTTGTTGTTTACGGACAGTTAAGCTTTATGCAGAATAAAAAGCTGGGTTACGATAAAAACCAGGTGCTGGTACTCAATGATACCTATACGCTGGGCAATAACATTGATGCTTTTAAACAGCAGTTGCTGACGGATAACCGGGTGGTAAGCGCCACTAAGTCGGATAACGTGCCCGGCAACAGTAATATGGGCGGCACGGAAATTTATGTTAAGGATATTGCGGATAAGGGCACGCGCAACGAGATACATACCAATATTTACTGGATCGACCCCGATTATATTCCAACCTTAAAGATGGAATTGTTGATGGGACGTAATTTTTACCCGTCAGGGCCTGCGGATTCGGCCTCTGTTATTATCAACGAGGCTGCCGTGCGCGACCTGGGCTTTGGCAATTCCGACCCATTGGGCAAAACAATTATTCGCTCGGGCCAGCGCCATTATACCATTGTCGGGGTAGTGAAAGATTTTAACTATACTTCGGCAAAACAGAGGATAGCGCCCCTGATGATGATCGCCTCCAACAATTCCAGGGGCCTGGTAATACTGCGGGTAAAAACCGCCGATATTACACGGTTGATAAGCGATATAAAAAGCAAGTGGGAAAGTTTCGGCTCCGGCGCGCCGTTCAGCTATTCTTTCCTGGATGAGCAGTTTGCATCCTTATATAGCGCTGAGCAACGGACAGGCAAGATATTTACCTCATTTTCGGTCGTTGCCATTATCATCGCGTGCCTGGGGCTGTTTGGCTTAGCCGCTTTTATGATCAGGCAGAGGGTCAGGGAGATTGGCATCAGGAAAGTATTGGGGGCATCGGCCGGCAGCATAACTGCATTGTTATCAAAAGAGTTTTTAAAACTGATCGTCATCGCTTCGGTAATTTCGTTCCCGGTAACCTGGTATGCGATGAACAAATGGCTGCAGGATTTTGCCTACCGTATTGATATTCAATGGTGGGCATTTGTGCTGGCCGGGTGCATTGCCTTGCTGGTAGCCGCAGTTACCATAAGCTTTCAGTCTATAAAAGCAGCGCTTGCAAACCCGGTTAAAAGTTTAAGGAGCGAGTGAGGGAGTTGGCAGTTTGCAGTGGGCCGTTTGCAGTTTGCAACGGCAGTAGCAGTTGGCAGGAAAGATATTATTCACTAATTCATTAATTCATTAATTCACTAATTCACTAATTCACTAATTCACCAATTCACTAATTCACTAATTCACTAATTCATTAAATCAATAAATCAATAATTCAATAATTCAATAATTATGATAAAGAACTATCTCAGGAGCGCGTTTCGAAATATCAAAAGGCATCCGTTTATATCATTCATCAATATATTCGGTTTAACGGTAGGCTTAACCTGCTGTTTGCTTATTTTAACCTATGTCATCAATGAGAAAAGCTATGACCGGTACAATAAAAACGCCGATGATATTTACCGCGTTACGCGGATTTTTTATTCAGCGCCGAATGTGGAGAGCCTGCATTTAAGCTCGATAGCCCCGGCATTCGGCCCCGGATTGAAGATGGCCTTTTCGGATATGAAGGAAATGACACGTACGCTGCCGAACGGCACAACTGCTTTCCGGTATAATGAAAAAATGTTTAACGAGCAGAATATGTTTTTCGCCGATGAGAACTTCTTCGATTTTTTTACTGTTCCGGTATTGAAAGGCGACGGGCGTAAGGCATTGAGTGAGCCGTATACCGCCATGCTTACGCCGGATATCGCAAAAAAATACTTCGGCGACGACGACCCCATGAACAAGCAAATTATCCTGGATGGCGGAAAACATGCGTTTACAGTTAAGGGTATTTACAGTCCGTTTCCTTTTAATTCGCATATGCACCCGGATATTTTGGTGTCATTCAGCACTTTAAACGACCCAGCCATTTATGGCGAAAAGCAGTTGGCAACCAGTTACGGCAATAACGCTTTTTACACTTACCTGATGTTCCCGAAGGGATATACAGCTCAGCGGATTGAAGCGCGGTTTCCCGACTTTTTAGATAAATATTGCGTGGCCCTTGGCGCGCCGCCTAAGCTTAAAGTGCATAATACCACCAAACTTACGGCACAAAAACTGACTGACATTCACCTCACTTCGCACCTGGACGATGAAATTGAGGAAAACGGAAACTCGACGCGGGTTTATATTTTTTCGGCAATAGCCTTGTTCATCCTGTTGATTGCCTGTATCAATTACATGAACCTTTCAACCGCGCGGTCGGCATTGCGCGCAAAAGAAATCGGCATTCGCAAAGTGGTGGGCGCCCAACGCAAGGAAATCATCTCCCAATTTTTAAGCGAATCGGTCATAGTAACGTATGTGTCGTTGCTGCTGGCATTCGGCATAACCGCACTTGTGTTGCCGGCGGTTAACAATATGTCGGGTTTGCAGCTCACTATCGGCAGTCTTTTCAGCTGGTATTTTTTAATCCCGGTACTTTTGCTGCCCTGTTTGGTAGGTTTGATCAGCGGCGTTTACCCTGCGCTTTTTATGTCGTCGTTTATCCCGGTAAAGGTGCTGAAAGGTTTGTTTAAGGTGCAAACCAGCTTATTTTCATTCCGCAAGGTGCTGGTGGTATTGCAGTTTTCCATTTCAATTATATTAATTGTTGCCACAACCGTGGTTTTTAAACAATTAAAATTTATCCAAGATAAGGACCTCGGCTTTGATAAAGATCATGTTTTGACACTGGTAGGCGCCGGTGCAATGGGCCCCCAGTTTGATTCATTCAGGAATGAGCTGCTGCAAAACCAAAATATTAAAGCGATTGGACGTTCTTCGCGCATCCCCTCGGGCCGGCTTTTAGATGATCAGGGAGCGTCTGTCCTTCAGGGAGGTTCATTCCAGCCGCTAAAGGTTGATCTAAAGCAAATAGCTGTCGATGACGGCTTCATTCCTACCTTCGGCATCAAAATGGCGGCCGGTCGTAATTTTTCACGGGACATAAAGACCGACTCCAACAAATTTATCATCAACGAGACCACTGTGAAGACCCTTGGATGGGGTACGCCCGAAAAAGCCATCAACAAAGAGATAAAATATGGCATGGTAACAGGTAATGTGATCGGGGTGATGAAGGATTTTCATTTCGAGTCGCTGCACCAGCCTATCGTACCCATGATCCTGATCTGGCAACCATATGGCAGGACCTCTGTTAAAATCAGCGGGCATAATGTGCCGGCGACAATAGATTTTATTCATGACAAATGGAAGCATTATCTGCCCCAAACGCCGTTCGATTTTAGTTTTCTCGATCAGAAATTCGACCAGCTTTACCGCAGTGAGCAGCAGCAGGGTACGTTGTTCACCATATTTGCCTGCATCGCTATATTTATAGCATGCCTGGGATTGTTCGGCCTTTCGGCATTTACCATCAGTCAGCGGGTAAAGGAAATCGGCGTGCGAAAAGTATTGGGCGCCAGCGTCCCTCAAATCGTCCGGGAACTGTCAAGGGAATTTATGCTGCTGGTGCTTATCGCGGCGGTGCCGGGCCTGGTGGTCGCGGGTTTTTTGATGAATAAATGGCTGCAAAATAATTTTGCCACACGCACCGATTTAAGCTGGTGGATTTTTGTCTCGGCGGTTATTGTCGCAGGGATCATTGCGTTTGGAACGGTGAGTTACCAATCCATCAAAGCAGCCCTGGCCAACCCGGTGAAGAGCCTGAGGAGCGAGTGAGGGAGTTGGCAGTAGGCAGTAGGCAGTTGGCAGTGGTTTAAGTGGAGATTAGAGGTTGGAGATTAGAGGTTGGAGATTAGAGATTAGTTAATTCACTAATTCAATAATTATGGTACGAAATTATTTAAAAACTGCCTGGCGTAGTTTGTTGCGCAGCAAAGCCTTTTCATTCATCAATATTTTCGGCCTCGGGCTGGGGATAGCCTGTAGTTTGTTAATTTATTTGTGGGTGACGGATGAGTTGAGCGTGGATGCGTTCCACAGCAACAAGGCGAATATTTATGCGGTGTATGAGCGCGTATTTTCAGAGGGTAAACCTGATGCGGGTTATTACACAGCAGGATCATTGGCGACTGAACTGAAAAGAAAAATACCGGAAGTTCAATACGCGGCGGCTTTTGACGAGCGAATGAGCGGCACTTTCATGGTTGGTGAAAAGAGCATCACGACGAAAGGTGGGTCTGCCGACTCTGATTTCTTCAAGATTTTTAGCTACAAACTACTGAAGGGGACCGCCATAACCGCCCTGAACCGGCCTGATGGTATTGCGGTATCGCGCCGCATGGCGGATAATTTCTTTGGGAGCCCTAACGCGGCTTTCAACAAAACCATACGGCTCGATAATAAAAAAGATTTTTTGATAACGGCAGTTTTTGAAGATGTTAAAGACAACAGTTCCAGTCAGTTCGACTATCTCTTGAATTGGCAGTACCACTTCAAAGATGTCGGCTGGCTGTCCGACTGGGTTTATCGGGGCCCTAAGACTTATGTAGCGCTTTATCCTGGTACATCACAGGCAGTTGTTGAGGCAAAAATTAAAAATTTTATAGACCCCTACTTTGCTAAGGATAAGGAAAGTAACGGCCTGCACTATGAATTGGGCCTGCAGCGCTCTGATCAAACCTATCTGCATTCAACTTTTAAAAATGGCGTACCGGAAGGTGGCCGTATCAAGTACGTCTATCTGTTCAGCATAGTCGGTGTTTTTATCCTGCTGATCGCCTGTATCAATTTTATGAATTTGAGCACGGCACGATCTGTAAAAAGGGCGAAAGAAGTAGGCATTCGCAAAGCCGCGGGCGCCCTGCGTTCCTGGCTCATATTTCAATTTATCGGCGAAGCCATGCTTTTTACCGTTTTGGCGATCACACTGGCGCTGGTAATAGCAGTGTTTTTATTGCCCTACTTTAACACCGTTACCGGTAAACAAATTGTGTTGCCCGTTAAACAATACTCTTTTTGGATGTCCCTGGCTGGTTTAACGCTCATCATCGGGCTGGTTGCAGGGAGCTATCCGGCACTATTTTTATCAGCATTAAACCCGGTCAAAGTGTTAAAAGGCCCGCTGAAATTTAATGCCGGTGCGGTTTGGTTTCGTAAGGGGCTGGTTGTGTTTCAGTTCGCGCTTTCTATCATGCTGATCATTGGTACGCTGGTTATAGCAAAGCAGATCAATTTTATTCAAACCCGTAATCTGGGCTTCGACAAGGAAAACCTCATCTACGTTCCGCTATCAGGTAACATCACTTCGGGGTACGATGTATTTAAACAGGAAATTACCGGCATGCCCGGAATTAAGGCGGTTTCGCGCGCTGATTTTCAGCCTACACAAATTAACGGCCATGCCTATGATGTGGACTGGGCAGGTAAAAATCCAAACTCCAAAATTGTTGTCATTCATACTACGGTTGGTTATGACTACCTGAAAACGCTGAATTTAAAACTGCTGCAGGGGCGCGATTTCTCAAAGGACCTCCAATCTGATTCAACTACCTACATCATCAATGAAACGGCGCTCAAATTAACCGGTTATAAAGACCCGATTGGTAAGCCTATCAGCATTTTCCAGATAAAAGGTAAAATAGTGGGCGTAGTGAAGGATTTTCATTTCAAATCGTTACACGACCCCATCGAGCCTTTACTGATAAACCTGGACGATAAATTGCAGCGTGGCGGGTATGCCCTTGTGCGCACCAGGCCAGGCGAAACCAAAGAAGCAATAGCCAGCCTGCAAACAGTGTACAAGCAATTGGAATCCAGGTTCCCTTTTTCCTACGTTTTTGCCGACCAGCAATTCCAGCGGTTATATCAAAACGAGCAAATTATAAGCAGGCTGTCAAATACTTTCGCATCGCTGGCTATTTTTATTTCATGCATGGGCCTGCTTGGCCTGGCCATGTTTACCGCTGAACAAAGGACAAAAGAAATAGGTGTGCGAAAAGTTTTAGGCGCCAGCGAGGCAGTCATATTTAAACTGCTTTCGGCAGAATTTTTACAGCTGGTTGTTATTGCCTTTTTTATTGCCGCGCCGCTTGCGTGGCTGGTAATGAGCAATTGGCTGCGTAATTATGCCTACCGCACAAACATCGGCATAGGTTTATTTGCCTTTGCAGGAGTGGCGGCATTGGCGATTGCTATGCTGACCATAAGCTACCAGGCAATTAAAGCTGCAATCGTAAACCCGGTGAAGAGCCTTCGCTCCGAGTAGGCAGTTGGCAGTAGGCAGTAGGCAGTAGCAGTAGCAGTAGCAGTAGGCAGTAGGCAGTAGGCAGTTGTTTATGGGGAGATTAGAGGTTGGAGATTAGTTAAATCATTAAATCACTAAATCACTAATTCACTAATTCACTAATTCACTAATTCAATAATTCAATAATTCAATAATTGATTTATCATGGTACGAAACTATTTAAAGATCGCCTGGCGGAACCTCATCAAAAACAAGGCTTCTTCGTTTATTAATGTTGGCGGGCTTGCGGTTGGGATGGCTGTGGCTATGCTGATCGGTTTGTGGATATGGGATGAATTATCGTTTAACAAATACCACCAGAGCTACGACCGCATTGCGCAGGTAATGCAAAGTAAAACCTTTAACGGCGCTGTGACTACGTGGGTGGCGACGTCGCTGCCCGTGGAGGAAGAATTGCGCAAAAATTATGGCAGCAACTTTAAGCATACCGGTGTTACGTTTTGGACAGGCCAGCATATTTTGACAGTTGGCGATAAAAAGATATCATTCCCCGGAACCTACGTAACTCCGGAAATTCCTGAAATATTCACGCTCAAAATGCTAAGCGGGTCGCGAAACTCGTTAAAAGGGCCATCATCCATTTTGATTTCCCAATCGGTGGCGCGGGCCTTGTTTGGCAATGCCGGGCCTATCGGGAAGATGATAAAATTCGATAACAAGGTTAGCCTGGCAGTTTCGGGGGTTTATGAAGACCTGCCTCGTAACACAACTTTGCACGACATTACGTTTATGGCGTCCTGGGATTATTTTACTTCCAGTCAGGACTGGCTAAAGCGGGCAGCGACCGATTGGAGCGAAGACTCCTTCCAGGTATTCGTGCAGGTAGCCGACGGGGTAAATATTAACGCGCTCTCGGAGAAAATTAAATATATCAAGCAGAAAAATGGCGGGCCCGGCGAAGCGAAAATGAAACCGGAGCTGTTGCTGCAGCCGATGAGCAAATGGCACTTGTATGCCGAATTCAAAAACGGCGTCAACACGGGGGGCGCAATTGAATATGTGTGGCTTTTTGGCGCCATAGGGATATTTGTGCTGCTGCTGGCCTGCATCAATTTTATGAACCTCAGCACCGCCCGCAGCGAAAAAAGGGCCAAAGAAGTAGGCATACGCAAAGCGGTTGGTTCCGTACGGGGGCAATTGATCGGCCAGTTTTTCTTCGAATCGCTGTTGATATCGGCAATGGCATTCGGCCTATCGCTATTCCTGGTAAAGTTAGGATTGCCTTTTTTCAACGAAGTTGCCAATAAGGATATGCACATTTTATGGGGCAGTCCGTTTTTTTGGTTGATGGGCATCGGGTTTACTTTATTTACCGGCGTCATTGCTGGCAGCTATCCTGCGCTATACCTTTCCTCGTTTAAGCCGGTAAAAGTGTTGAAGGGGACCTTCAAAGCAGGGCCTTCGGCCGCTATTCCGCGAAAGGTGCTGGTTGTGATGCAGTTCAGCGTTTCCATTATCCTGATTGTGGGCACCATCGTTGTTTTTAACCAGGTACAGGTTGCCAAAAACCGGCCGGTCGGCTATAGCCGGGCCGGCTTAATAAATATTGAAACCAGCGATCACGAATTGGGTAAACAGTTTAATGCTTTCAGGCTTGACCTGATCAAATCCGGCGCGGTATCGGAGGCAGCCCAATCGTCGAGCCCAACCACCAAAATACACAATCATACTTTTGATGTGAGCTGGCAAGGCAAAGATCCGGGTTTAGCGGTTGATTTTGCCAGTATCCGGATCACTTCCGAATATGGCCAAACGGTTGGCTGGCAGTTTACAGCCGGCCGTGATTTTTCGGCAAAGTTTCTTGCAGACTCTTCAAAAGTTGTATTGAATGAGGCTGCAGTAAAATATATGGGATTGAAAAACCCGGTTGGGCAAACTATAAGTTTGGGAAGCAACAATAAACCCTTTACCGTTATCGGCGTAGTAAAAGACATGGTCATGGGCTCTCCTTACGAGCCCGCAGAACAATCAATTTTTAACATCGGCGACAGTTTCGACGCGATCATTATCCGAATAAACCCGCACGTAAGCACCCACGAAGCGATAAGGAAGATCGAAGCAATTTGTAAAACCTATACGCCTGACGTTCCATTTTCCTATCAATTTGTCGACGACGAGTACGCCAAAAAATACGCCGATGAGGAACGCGTGGGTAAATTGTCGACCTCTTTTGCCTTGCTGGCAATCTTTATCAGTTGCCTGGGCCTTTTTGGCATGGCATCTTTTATGGCTGAACAGCGGACTAAAGAAATTGGTGTGCGAAAGGTGCTGGGTGCAACCGTATTTGGCTTGTGGAGACTGATGTCGAAAGATTTTGTAGTACTCGTAATTATTTCGCTGCTGATTGCAACGCCTGTTTCGTATTACTTTATGCACAGTTGGCTGCAGCATTATACCTACCGGGCCCAGCTTTCCTGGTGGATATTCGGGGCTACTTCGGCAGGCGCTATCATCATTACCTTACTAACTGTAAGCTTTCAAAGTATCAAAGCAGCGCTTGCAAACCCGGTGAAAAGTTTGAGGAGCGAGTAGGCAGTTAGCAGTAGGCAGTTTGCAGCTGACAGTTATTTAAGGAGAGATTAGAGGCTGGATGTTAGAGATTAGTCCACATGATGGAAATCTATTAAATCACTAATTCAATAATTCACTAATTCAATAATTGATTTATCCATGATAAGAAATTATTTAAAAAGCGCCTTTCGGAATATTACCAGGCAGCCGTTTATCTCGTTCGTTAATATATTTGGTTTAACCGTGGGCTTAACCTGCTGCCTGCTTATTGTAACTTACGTAATTAATGAGCGCAGTTATGATAAGTTCAATAAAAATGCGGATGATATTTACAGGGTCACCCGCACCTTTTATTCCGCCGATGGCGCTGAGAGCCTGCATTTGGGTTCGGTGGCGCCGCCTTTTGGCCCCTTGCTGCAGGCTGCTTTTCCTGACATTAAGGAAATAACCCGTTTGTATCCCACCGGAACAACAGCATTACGGTACCAGGATAAGCTTTTTAATGAAAAAAAGGCTTTTTATGCGGATGAATATTTATTTGACTTCTTTAGCGTTCCCGTTATCAAGGGCGATCCGCACCGCGGGCTGCGTGAACCGTATAGTGTGATGATAACAGACGCCATCGCAAAAAAATACTTTGGCGACGCGGACCCAATGAACAAAACCATCATGCTCAACAACAATAAGCATGAGTTTAAAGTTACGGGCATATTCCAGCCATTCCCGGCCAATTCGCAGCTGCACCCGGAGATATTAATGTCGTTTAATACATTAAAAGATACGGCGGTATACGGCGAAATGCCGCTGACGACCTTGTTCAATAACAATGCTTTTTATACTTACCTGCTTTTTCCGAAAAATTATAATGTGACGCGGGTTGAATCGCAGCTTCCGGATTTCCTTGATAAATATGTACATTTCCGGGGGGTACCGGCCAATTTTAAAACACATACGGTAACCAAGCTCAGTTTTCAAAAGTTGACTGACATCCACCTGCGGTCGCACCTGGATAGTGAAATTGAGGCAAACGGCGATATAAAGCGGGTGTATATATTTTCGGCTATCGCGCTTTTTATTTTATTGATCGCCTGTATTAACTATATGAATCTATCTACGGCGCGTTCCGTCCTCCGGGCGAAGGAAATAGGCATCAGGAAAGTTGTTGGGGCACGCCGAAAGGAGATCATCAGCCAGTTTTTAAGCGAATCGGTGCTGGTAACCTGGATAGCCCTGGTGCTGGCGGTATTGCTAACGGCTTTGATGCTTCCCTTCGTAAATAAATTATCAAACCAGTCATTATCGTTTAGCAGTTTACTTCAGTGGCAAATTCTATCGCCGGTATTAACGCTTTCGTTTGTTATCGGGCTGATGAGCGGGGTATATCCTGCTTTATTTATATCATCTTTTGTGCCCGTGAAAGTTTTAAAAGGCATCATGAAAGTAGGTTCGGGCAATATCTCGTTCCGCAAAGTACTGGTGGTGGTACAATTTTCAATTTCTATCATATTAATTGTTGCCACCGCTGTGGTATACCGGCAATTACAGTTCGTTCAAAACAAAAACCTTGGTTTTAATAGAGACCATATTTTGACCATGGATTATCCTGTTACGCTGGGTAAACAATATAATGCGTTCACGGCCGATTTGTTGAAAAACACCGCTATAAAAGGGGTAGCAAGATCATCATACGTCCCGACCGAGCGCCTGCTCAGCGCGGGAGGGGCCGACATTTTAGAAGGCGGCGCCATGCGGCCTGTTAAAATTGAGCTGAAATTTATTACAACGGATTATGATTTTATGCAGACCTACGGAATGCACATGGCAGCGGGCAGGAACTTTTCACCGGGATTTTCGACAGATACCAACAATTTTCTGCTTAACGAAACCGCTGTGCGCGCCCTGGGCTGGAAGAATCCGCAAAATGCATTGGGGAAAGATTTAAAATATGATGACTGGACCGGGAAAGTTATCGGCGTGGTTAAGGATTTTCAATTCGAATCCCTGCATCAAAAAGTTATCCCTTTGCTGTTCCAATTACCGCCGGCCAGGAAAGATTATTATTATGCTAAGATTTCGATAAAGGTGAATGTGGGCACCGATCAATCCGCAATAAATACTTTAAGGGATACCTGGCACACCTACCTGCCAGAAACACCTTTTGAATTTACCTTTTTAGATGAAAAGTTTGATCAGCTTTATAAAAGTGAACAGCAGCAAGGAAGTTTATTTACTATATTTTCGTGCATCGCCATTTTTATAGCCTGTTTAGGCTTATTCGGCCTTTCGGCATTTACCATTACGCAAAGGGTTAAAGAAATAGGTATCCGCAAAGTACTTGGCGCAAGCATTCCGCAAATCGTTACGGAGCTTTCAAAAGATTTTTTAAAGCTGGTATTAATCGCTGCTATAATCGCATTCCCGGTAGCCTGGTATGCCATGAGCAAATGGCTGCTCGATTTTGCTTTCCGTATCAGCATTGGCTGGTGGATATTTGTGCTGGCCGGGATAATTGCTTTGATCATAGCATTTGCAACTATAAGTTTTCAATCAATAAAGGCTGCACTGGCTAACCCGGTGAAGAGTTTGAGGAGCGAGTAGGCGGTAGGCAGTTTGCAGTGGGCAGTTTGCAGTAGCAGTAAGCAGTTAAAAAATATACATATTCTTAACTCACTAATTCAATAATTCACTAATTATGATACGAAACTATTTCAAAATCGCCTGGCGCAACTTAGGGAGGAATAAAGGTTACACAACGCTAAACTTACTTGGATTGGCAATAGGCATTGCGAGTTGTTTAATATTGTTTCAATATGTTTCGTATGAGAAAAGTTATGATGCATTTCATAAACAGGCTGACCGGATTGTAAGGCTGCGCATGGATTTTCACGCGCAGGGGAGATTAACCATGCAATCGGCAACCGTGTTTCCCGGTATCGCCCCGCTGATGAAAAGGGATTTTCCCGAAGTGAAAGACTATTGCAGGCTGGTAGATGCAAGGGTCGCCTGGTCGAATTTGGAACCTGCGCAATTTAACCTGGTCTTTTCAAATGACCAGCTAAATGTTAAGGCCAGGGAAAACAAAGGCTTTTATGCGGATCCTTCTTTTCTGAACATGTTTACGGTTCATTTTATTACCGGAGACGTGAAAACAGCCCTTGATGCGCCGAACAAGATGGTGGTATCGGAAGCGATGTCAAAAAAATATTTCGGCAATGCCGGCGCTACCGGCAAGCTCATGACTATAAGAGAAGGTGGGCAGCTTTACCACTACATGGTAACCGGTGTGTTTAAAGACTATCCGAAAAACTCGCACCTGGCCTTCGACTACCTCATCTCCTATAAAACATTTACTAACCTGATCCGGGTTTTGGGTAAGGGCAGGGGAGATGACCCTGATTTAAGCTTAGGCTGGTACGACTTTTATGATTACTTCCTGCTGCGTCCCGGAGCCGATTGGAAGCAACTGGAAGCAAAGCTTCCCGCTTTCTGTTTGCGGCATCATTTAAACTCCGCACGTGAACTGGCAAAAAACAACCGCAGGGACCTGTACCTCATGCCGATGAAAAACATACATCTTTACTCGCATTACAACGAAGAAGCGGAGGTGAACGGCGATGGAAAATCAGTTTCTTTTTTGTTCCTGGTAGCATTCTTTATTATCGCCATTGCCTGGGTTAATTATACCAACATGGCAACCGCCCGTTCATTGGAACGCGCACGGGAGGTTGGTGTTCGCAAACTCCTCGGCGCAATCCGTACCGACCTGATCCGCCAGTTCCTTGTCGAGAGTTTTATTTTGAATCTTACCGCCCTGTTTGTCGCAATAGTTATGGCAATCCTGCTGGCGCCGCTCTATAATCCCCTGATTGGTAAAGAAGTGGGCTTTGGCTTCGAGTTACCCATGACTTACTGGCTGGGATTTATTGGTTTGTTTTTGACAGGAACTTTTCTGTCGGGTATATATCCTGCTTTTGTACTTTCCGGGTATAATCCCGCAATAGTTTTAAAAGGCGCATTTAAAAACACCGGCAAAGGGCAGTTTTTACGAAAGGGATTAATAATCGGCCAGTTTGCTACTTCAATCGTATTGATCGTAGGGACCATTATAGTTTTTCAGCAGGTTAGTTTTATGAGAAATCAGCGATTGGGCGCTAATATAAATCAAACACTGGTGCTGAACGGCCCGGTATCTGTTCCCGACACCGTTTATCGCGATACCTATCAGTCGTTTAAGGATGCCCTGCTGCAAATTGGCAGTGTAAAAAGCATGACCGCATCCACAAGCATAATGGGGAAGGAAATCTATTATACAAACGACGTTGGCCTCCTGCATACCCCGACCCCGCAATTTTATACTTTTTATTTCCAGTTTATGGATTATGATTTCATCCCTGCCTTTAACATCAAAATGCTGGCGGGCCGGAATTTCTCAAAGGAATTTAGTACCGATAAAAAAGCAATATTGCTGAACGAAACGGCTACTAAATTATTCGGTTTTAAAAAACCCGCAGAAGCGCTTAATCAATCAATCGGTTATTACGGAGAGGAGTTAAAAGTGATTGGTATTGTAGCAGATTTTCACCAGTTGGGCCTGAATGCAGCTATTAACCCCATTATATTTAAGCTAAGGCCGGATGCACACAACTTCTACTCGATAAAATTCAGTTCTTCCAATGTTCAACAGACAGTTTCCTCGATAGAAAAAGTTTGGAATGAACATTTCCCCTCAGACCCTTTCGACTATTTTTTCCTTGATGAAACTTTTGACCGCCAGTATAAAGCTGATCTGCAGTTTGGAAATATTTTTGGTATTTTTTCATTTTTGGCCATCGCGATAGCTTGTTTTGGAATACTCAGCCTATCGGCCTACAGCATCATCCAAAGGACAAAAGAGATAGGGATACGAAAAGTGCTTGGCGCCAGCGTAAACAGCATATTTGCTTTGCTGTACCGTGAGTTTGTCGTTTTGATCATTATAGGGATATTAATTGCTGTACCCGTTGCATGGTATGTAATGACCCTGTGGCTGCGCGATTTCGCTTATCGCATCCCAATCCATTGGTGGGTGTTTGTCATTGCCGGAATAACCACAATGACGATCGCTTTGCTGACGGTGAGCTACCAGGCCGTGAAAGCGGCAATCGCGAACCCGGTAAAGAGCCTTAGGAGTGAGTAGGCATTTGGGAGTTGGCAGTATGCAGTTGGCAGTATGCAGTTAGAAAAGATCACTAATTATCAGCGTGTTGTGAACTCCTTTACACCCGGTAAATCCAAATTAAATAACTGCTAAAAAACGCAAAACCCTCTCTACGTAATGTAAAGAGGGCTTGTACCCAGAGCCGGGGTCGAACCGGCACGGCCTTGCAGCCATTGGTGTTTGAGACCAACGCGTCTACCGATTCCGCCATCTGGGCACATTTGGGTAAACAATAAATTGTTCAGAACCGGGTTGCAAATGTATTTAAACTCTCCTTAATACGCAATAAATATTTTTGCCTGTAGTAACAATCCGCTATTTCATTGAGCCTTTCTTCTTTCGCGGTATCGTTGAGGCTTGCGTAGCCGGCGGTTAATTTAGCCATACTTTCATCAATATCGCCTTCAATGGCAAGTACTTCGGCAGTTAAACCGGCCAGTTGCCCTGCGTCGTCCACTTCCATCAGGCGTTCGTTAATATCCATCATTTCCATTAAAAAATCTGATGGCAGCTGGGGCTTTGCACCTTCCATAAGCAGATCATGGGTTTTCAAAATATATTCCAGGCGTTTATATGGGTCGGATAATGTTTGCCATGCCTTATTATTAATAGTTGATAGCTCCAGTATTTCCCGCTGCTTCTCTTCATCTTCATTGGCATAAAAATCCGGGTGATATTCTTTGCTCAGCTGGTAAAACTTCTTTTTCAGTAAGTTTATATCAGGATCAAATGACTCCGGAATGCCGTAAAATTCAAAATAGTTCATAATAGACACGAATTACACGAATGAGGGCGAATTTACACGAATTAAATTAACACTAATTGTACGAATGAAATTAACACCAATTGCACGAATTAAATTAACACGAATTGCACGAATGAAACGAATTTTCACGAATCATAGTCGGCCAGTAAATTCGCTGAGTGTTTGAATTCATTGCATGCTCTCGGATTCGCGGGAGTCGTTTTAATTTGGCACATTCGTGCTTTTTTTATTCAATTCGTGTAATTCGTTTTAATTCGTGAAATTTGTGCCTTATTTTAAATTATGCTATTCGAACAAATGCGGCGGAAGCCGTTCTTTATATTGGGCCCTTGTGTAATGGAGAACCAGGAGTTGCTTTACACAGTGGCCGAAAAAGTTGCTGAAATAGGAGAGAAGTACAAGGTGCCGGTGATCTTTAAATCGTCATTTGATAAGGCCAACCGCACTTCCATACATTCGTACCGCGGGCCCGGACTTGAAAAAGGCATGGAGATGCTGCTGAAAGTTAAGGAGCGCTTCGGCCTGCCGATTACCACGGATATTCACGAAAGCTACCAGGCTGCCGTCGCCGGCGAGGTGGTGGATATATTGCAGATCCCCGCATTTTTATGCCGCCAGACAGATCTACTGGTGGCCGCCGCTAAAACCGGTAAGATTGTTAATGTTAAAAAAGCCCAGTTCCTTTCGGGGCAGGATATGTTTTACCCGGCCCAAAAGGTTATTGAGGCAGGCAATACGCAGGTTATTTTGACAGAGCGTGGCAATATGTACGGCTATAATAACCTCGCGGTCGATTTCAGGAATATTTATGACATGAAGGCTTTTGGTCACCCTATCTGTATGGACTGCACGCACTCAGTACAACGCCCGGGCGGGGCGGGCGGCAAAACGGGCGGCGACCGTACTTTTGTGCCGATGATGGCGCTGGCCGCAAAAGCATTCGGCGCCGATGGGTATTTTATGGAAACTCATCCGGATCCGGATAACGCATTGAGCGATGGGCCCAACATGGTGAGGCTGCACGAATTGGACAAGGTGATAGCGCCGCTTGTCTGAACCCGGATTTTTAGAATTAAAGAATTAACAGCATCAGGTAAAGTATAAGTAAAAGAATTAAAAAAGCCCTCTCCTTTGGAGAGGGTTGGGTGAGGCCATGAAAGATATTGCTAAAAGGGTTTTTGATATAGAGATCGCGTCGCTGCGTTTTGTTGCAGATGCTATTGATGATGAGTTTACCAGGGTTGTCGATGCCGTATTAAATACCGATGGTAAGGTGATTGTTATCGGCATAGGTAAATCCGGTATCATCGGTAAAAAGATTGCCGCTACACTGGCTAGTACGGGTACGCCGTCCTTCTTCCTCCATCCCGGCGAGGCTTTCCATGGCGATTTGGGCATGGTAGGGGCGAGCGACATCGTGATCCTGATCTCATACTCAGGCGAGACGGATGAAGTACTTAAACTTATCCCGTTTTTGGAATGGAACAAAAATAAGATCATCAGCATTACCGGCAATCCAAATTCCACCGTGGCTAAAAACAGCCATTTTCACCTCAATATCAATATTCAACAGGAGGCTTGTCCGCTTGACCTGGCGCCAACATCATCCACTACGGCTACGTTGGTCATGGGCGATGCGCTGGCGGTTGCATTAATGGAATGCCGTCAGTTTCAGCACGAAGATTTTGCCAGGTTTCACCCAGGCGGCAGCCTGGGGCGCAAGCTGCTGGTGCGGGTAAAAGACCTGATGCGGACGGATAACCTGCCGTTTATCAGCGAAGAAGCATTGTTTACTGAACTATTACTTCGCATGTCGGAAGGGAGGCTGGGCATGGTCATCGTCGGCGATGCAAATCATGTAAAAGGTATTATTACTGATGGCGACCTGCGCCGTGCGCTGCTGCAAACGCCCGACACCTCAAAACTTTCCGTTACCGGAATGATGACCAAAACCCCGGTTTTTATTGATGGAAATGAATTTATCCACCAAGCCGAGTTATTGATGATCGACAAGAAAATAACAACGGTGCTGGTAGGTTCGGACAAGCAACATACAGTTAAGGGAATTTACCAGATATATAACCAGTAGCCTTCAGGCCCGGCACTTAAATGCTTAAAATAGCTTTCCACCCGGTATACATCCATCCTTTGCCGGCCGGTCACCGTTTCCCAATGCTGAAATACGAGCTTATACCCGCACAACTTGCGCACGAGGGTCTGATCGGCGCGGAAAATCTGTTTGCAATGCCAGCAGTCCCCGAAGAAGTTATTTTGCTGACACACGATGAAACGTATTGGGCGCAGCTACGCGACTTAACCTTAACCGCCAAAGAGCAGCGCAGAACGGGCTTTCCCTTATCGGCAATGCTGGTTGAGCGCGAACGGCGAATAGCCCAGGGAACGATCGATGCTTGTCACTATGCTTTTGCGTATGGCATTGCTTTTAATGTTGCCGGCGGCACCCACCATGCCGGGAAAGATTGGGGCGAAGGATTTTGTTTATTGAATGACCAGGCCATAGCTGCTAATTATTTGTTGGATAGCGGCTTAGCATCATCTATCTTAATTATTGATTTAGATGTGCACCAGGGGAACGGCACAGCGCAAATATTTGAACATAACCCAAAGGTGTTTACCTTTTCAATGCACGGCGCGAATAATTTCCCTTTCCGTAAAGAAAAGTCCGATCTCGACATTCCGTTACCCGATGGCACAGGGGATGATGAATACCTGCACATCCTCAAAAGCACCTTGCCCCAACTCATAGATCAGCAGCAGCCCGATTTTATATTTTACCTGTCCGGAGTCGATGTTTTGGTGACGGATAAGCTGGGCAAAATAGCTTTAACTAAAGCTGCATGTAAATTGCGTGATAGCTTTGTATTTGAGCAATGTATAAGTCGAAAAATACCCGTGCAGGTAAGCATGGGAGGGGGGTACTCGCCCGATATCCGCGATATTGTGGAAGCACACTGCAATACTTACCGGGTTGCCAATGAGTTATATTTTTGAGATTTCCGTTAGCAATAGATAAACTAAATGCTGGTCAGTAGATAATGAACAACGAATGCCGGACTTTTCCCTTCATTGATCGACACACGCTTATTCGCACCAATTTTCTTAATCGTTTGTAACGCTTATGTTTCAAAATGGAATAAAATTGTTTTATGGGGATTTTTGCTTAATATTTGAAAATTTACATTCCTGACCAATTTCTAAATTTATGAATCCGAAAACATTATCAATTTTAACCATCGCGGCGCTCGCAATAATTTCAGAAACTGCTATTGCACAAAACAGCAGACGGCAGTCAGAACGCGTATCTGTAACTGTTAAGGATAGCACGGCAGTAAGTAAAAAAGATACGACGGTGGGCAAGCCATCCATAACACACCACCAAATGACTGTTGATGGGAAAACCATCAGCTATACAGCTACGGCAGGATATATGCCGATGAAGGATAATAAAGAAGATGACAAACTGCTCGCAAAAATATTCTATGTAGCCTATACGGCCGACAATGGCAATAAAGGTAAACGCCCTGTTACGTTTGTGTTTAATGGCGGGCCAGGCTCGGCTTCTATCTGGCTGCATATGGGGTCGTTCAGCCCGGTAAGAGTAAAGTTTGCCGACGATAAGGGTGATGCATCGGGGCCGCCTTATCAATATCAAGAAAACCCTTATACCTGGCTTGGCTTTACCGACCTGGTATTCATCGACCCCGTCTCCACAGGGTACAGCCGCCCGCAAAAAGGTGTGGACGCAAAATTGTTCCACGGCTATACCGAGGATATTACATCGGTCGGCGACTTTATCAGGCTTTACACTACCAAAAACGAACGCTGGGAGAGCCCTAAATTTATTGCGGGCGAAAGTTACGGAACAACCCGTGCGGCCGGCTTGTCTGGTTATTTGCAAGACAGGTATGGCATGTATTTAAACGGCATTACCCTTATTTCGTCCGTTTTAAATTTCCAGCTGATTGATTTTAACCGGGGCAACGAGATGCCATACATTTATTTTTTACCCACCTATGCAAACACCGCGCAATACTACCACAAACTCAGTGCCGATCTTCAAAGTTTGAGTCCGGCTGATCTTACCAGGAAAGCGGAGTTATTTGCTAATGGCACCTATAGCTACTTTTTAAGCGAAGGCGACGGGGCAACACCTGAACTGACTAACCGCGTAGTGGATTCGTTGAATTATTTTACGGGGATTCCAAAAGACTATATCAGGAAGGCAAATGAGCGCATAAACGCATTCAGGTTTTTTAAAGAAGTTCTGAGGGACGAGGGGAAGATTGTAGGGCGTTACGATAGCCGCTTTACAGGAGAAGATATCGATAATGCGGGAGAGTACCCATCGTATGATCCGAGCGATGCAAATTTAAGCGGGTTGTTTATTGGCGCATTTAACCAGTATGTAAGGAAAGACCTGAACTACATAAATGATATCCCGTACGAAGCCCTTACAAGCGTTTGGCCATGGGACTTTAAGCCGGCGGAAAACAGCTATCTTGATGTATCCGAAACTTTAAGGGCCGCCATGACCCAAAATCCGCATCTGCATGTAAACGTGGTTTGCGGCTATTACGATCTTGCTACACCGGTGTATAACGCTGAATACGTGGTGAGCCATATGGGACTGCGGCCCGATGTCCGCAAAAACATAATACTTAATTATTATAAAGCCGGGCACATGGTTTATGTGAGCAAAGAAACGGATGCCAAACTAAAAACGGATGAGGAAGCCTTTTACAAAGATGCTTTGAAGTAGGAATTGTAGACGCAAAATATTGCGGCTCTACAGCGATCATTAATCCTCCGCTATTATCAAAACCGTTTTATCGCGATATTTTTTACTGATAAACTGGAAGCGGAAAAACAGTAGGATTGAGGATGCCGCCAAACCGAGCACCAATCCGTACCAAACGCCCTTTACACCCATATGCAGTTGCAGGCCGAGCACATAACCTACAGGTAAGCCTACAACCCAATACGCTAAAAAAGTAATCACCGTCGGGATGTTTACATCACCCATGCCACGCAAAATCCCAAGGCCCACAACCTGTGTGCCGTCGAATAACTGAAAGAAGGCTGCTATGATAAGTAATTGTGCTGCAATATTAATGACAGTTTTATCTGTAGTATATATCCATGGTAAAACATGATTAAATATGGTGAACGTTAACGCCGTGAAGCACATGAATGCCAGTACGATATGATAGTTTGATATTGCCGATTGCCGCAAACTGTGGTGGTCCTTCCTGCCAAAATAATTCCCCGATTTTATGGCGGCCGCCGCCGATATTCCGCTTGCCATCATATAGGTGATCGACGCCATATTGATCGCCACCTGGTGTGCGGCCTGCTCATGATAGCCGATCGTGCCGATGAGTATGGCAGCCGCGCTGAACGCGCTGATCTCAAAAGCATACTGGAGTGCCACCGGACCGCCTATCCGCAGTACCTGGCTGCAGCGCAGGCGGTCGATATGGGTTAGAACAAAACCCTTTAAATATTTCCTGAATTTTGCCGATCTGAAAACATAACAGCCCATAACAACTGCCATTACGCACCGGTCGGCCAGGGTACTGTAGCCAACGCCTCTAACACCCATCGGGCTGATGCCAAACAAGCCCTTAACAAAAATTACCCCGAGGCAAACATTAAACACATTACCCCATATAGAAATCAGCATGGCTTGTTTGGTAAAACCCAGGCCTTCGGCAAACTGCTTAAACGTGTTGAATACCAGCATGGGTACAATTGATACGCCTAACAGTACCAGGAAAGGCTTTGCCTGCCTGACAACCGCAGGGGTTTGATGAATATGGTCAAGCACGAACAAGGAGCCCAGAACGGTAACCGCAAAAAGCGCAATGCCGCTTATGATGTTTATAAACAAGCTGTTTGAAAGCAGCCGGCCGCATTCTTCGAAATTATCCCGCCCGTTATGCTGGGCTATAAGCGGGGTTATGCCGTAGGATATCCCTATCCCGATCACCATCATCAAAATAAAAATGCTGTTTGCCAGTGAGACAGCCGCCAGCGAGACGGTACCAGCAAAATGGCCCACAATAATGGTATCGGCAGTCCCCACCAGCGTATGCCCCAATTGCGATATCACAACCGGGATAGCCAGGTTCAAATTAGCGCGATAGTGGGGTTTATATTTGTGATAGAAGATTTTCATTGGTGGAATGTTGGAAGGTTGTAAAGTTGAAAAGTTGTAATGTTACCCTTGTCTTTATTCTTTCGGACTTACGGACTTTCCCGACTTTCGGACTAATCTCTAACCTCCAACCTCTAATCACTACACAGCCGTGTAAAATTCTTCCTTCTCGGTGGTATTGATCCGTACAATGCCGGATAAGATCAAATCAACCAGCAGGCGTTGTGCCCGTTTACGGCCTATTTTTAACAGCTCGCCGCATTCTTTAACCGTAATCCGGTCGGTTTTATCGAGGTATTCCAGCAGGGTTTTTTCCTTTAAAGAGTATTCAATTAAAACGCCTTCGTTATCGGCCGACCGCTTTAACACGTCTACAACAATTTTGCTGGCCAGCACACTCTTATCTTTCACCCTTACGTAAACCCACCATTTGCCGTCGTCGGCCAGCGCGAAGTGCGGTTTGGCGGCGCCTTCGGGGATGTCGACAGCCAATACCAGTTTGTCGTCAACATACACTTCTTCAAAAATGGGCTCAAGCGCCGGTTTTGCAAACAAATGGGCGGCCTTAGTGATCATATACCGCTCTTCGTCTTCCGACTTTACGCCCGTTATAGTACCGTCATCATCTACGCCGATCAATAAGCGCCCGCCTTTATTATTGGCGAAGGCCACCATGGTGCGTGCAATTTTTTCGCAGCTGGTAATTGTTTTTTTAAAATCGAGTGTAACGCCTTCACCTTCAAAGATCAGCTTTTTCACATTCATTCTTATTCTTCCTCTCTTTTAAGCAGGGGGTAAGGCTTAAATATCTCCATCCATCGCTCAGGCCGGCTTAGCGTTGTGAAACCAAACTGGCTGTACAATCCGTGCGCATCCGCCGTTGCCAGCGACCATCGCCTCAGTCCCTGCAAATCGGGATGCCCCACGATGGTTTGCAGCAGCCATTTTGATAAGCTTAAGCTCCTGAAAGCCGGCATTACAAACACATCGCAAATGTAAGCAAAAGTAGCCTTATCGGTCACCACCCTTGCAAAGGCTGCCTGTGTATTTTGCTTATAGATACCAAAACAAAGCGAATTTTCAATCGCATTCCCGAACCTATCGGCCGTAATACCCTTCGCCCAATAGGAGTCTTCGCTCAAATATTTATACACCGATTCAAAATCGATCAAACTTTTGTCTGTGGAGATAACAAATCCTTTTTTATGAAAAGCTTCGTCGTTAACAATAACATGCATTTTTTACCGGGGTTGAATAAAACAGCTTGCAAGAGTAGGGGAGCAACTCTTGTTAATTCAATAACCTGCCGGCTAAATATCAGAAAAATCGGGGTGAAAATTCTAAAAAATCGGGTGAATTAGATTAAAGTTGCACAGGGTTGACCAATTTAGGATCTTGTATTTTGATGCGGCCATAGGAAGTTAGCAACCGTTTGTTTTTCAATAGTCCACGTTTTAAAGTCCTAGTTAACGAATCAGCGTCTGTTATAATAAAAAAGCGCGGCGTATAAGATTAGAGAGGGTTCTTGAAATTTTGCATACGCGGGGAAAAGCATTATATTTATTGAATTTTTTAAACCACAGATTACTAAAATACTTTCACAAAACCATGGGCCTTTTAGAACCGTATCACATTCTTATTGTTTTATTTTCAATCTTATTCATACCAATTACAATTTGGGGTTATAGGGCCGGCGGAAAAAGAAAGATAGGATCCACTGCCGGAATGTTACTTGGTCTATTTCTCGGTTTGATAGGGATATTAATTGTTTATTGTTCAGATAAGGTAGAACAACATAAACAGCACTCAGAAGAATCCGTTACAGATCGGCTTAAAAAGTTTAAAGATTTGTTAGACAGTGGCGCAATAACAGAGGCGGAATATAATATCCAAAAAGCTAAGATTTTAAACTCTTAATCAATTCGATAAGATATCTACAACATCAGAGATATCTCTACGCGGCCATCAATGTGCCGGAAAATTTACAAAATGATAAAACAGAATTGCTTTATTCATGTGTTTGCTGGCTTGCAAACAACAATCTCAGCTTAAGAAAGATATTTACACGCTGCGTCTATAAGTGTCCTTTCACCAAACCAATTTATAACCCACGCCGCGGATATTGATTAGCCGCACCTGCGGATCGGGTTCAAGGTGCTTGCGGAGTTTGGTTATAAACACATCAAGGCTGCGGGCGTTAAAAAAGCTATCGTCGCCCCATAGCTGCTGCAGTATTACCTGGCGGGGAATGGTATCGTATTTATGCCGGCAAAGCAGGCTCAGCAGCTCGCTTTCCCTTGCCGTAAGCGTTTGGGTGGCGGCGCCATGCTGAAGGCTGTTGCGGGTTGGGTCGTACTTTATTTTGCCGATCGCAATAATTTCGCCGGCGGCCTTTCGGCCGTTATTTTCGGTTGCAAGCAAGCGGTTTGTGCTTAGCAAAACCTTCATCCTTATAATCAGTTCTTCAACGCTAAAAGGCTTTTTCAAATAGTCGTTTGCACCTATTTCAAAGCCGTTAATTACATCTTTTACCTGCGATTTTGCCGTGAGGAAAATAATAGGGGTGACCTTGTCGGTCGACCTGATCTTTTTTGCCAGCTCAAAACCATCAAGTTTCGGCATCATAACATCCAGCACCAGGATATCAGGTTTTTGCTTTTCATATTGCCGGTACGCCTGCTCGCCATCGGCGCACAAAACAACTTTAAAATCACGCTCTTCTAAACTTTCCCGTACGATGTGGGCCAGCGCCAGCTCATCCTCGGCAAATAAAACCTGTATTTTATCCATCGCTTAAAGGTAAGGAAACAATAAATTCACTGCCTTTATTAATTTCACTGTCGACTGAAATATCACCGCCGTGCGCTTCAACAATGTATTTCACATAGCTCAGGCCCAAACCGGTGCCTTTTACCGCATGCAAATTGCCCGTTGGCACACGATGAAATTTTTCAAATATCAATGACCTGTGCGCCGCCGGGATGCCCGGGCCGTTATCCTTAACCGACAGGATCAGTTCGTTATCCCGCTTATAACAGGTGATGGTAATGTCAACCTCGTCATTCCCGTATTTTATGGCATTATCGACAAGGTTTGTCAGTACGTTTCTTAAATGCACTTTATCTGCATAAATTATTTCCACGTTGTCCTTATTGACAAAGGTAATACTTACTGATTTGCTGGTTTTTTGTTTTTCAGACGCAATTACCCCGTTCACCAGTTCGTCGATATTTATATTTTCTTTCGATAATTCGATCTCCTTATTTTCGAAAGCGGCAATGTCCAGCACTTTGGTTACCAGGTCGTTGAGGCGTGACAATTCTTCCCGCGACGTTTCGAGGTATCGCTGTGTTTTTTCGGTATCATTTAAAGCATTAAATTTTTGCAAGCCTTCAATGGCCACGGTTATGGTAGCAATTGGCGTCTTCAGCTCGTGGGTCATATTATTGATAAAATCATCTTTCAGGTCGGCCAGCTTCTTTTGCGCGATAAAAGTGTGTATGATATAATAAAAACAATAGATGAGGAAAAGCATCAGCAATATTGAAAGTATTAAGGGGAACAGCATGTTTTTGAGTATGGCATATTGCGGTCTATGAAATACCGCGCGGATATAAAAAACCGGGCCGGTAATGCCAAACACTGTGAAGCCCTGGTATTTGTAAGCATAGGCAGGTGTTTCGCTGTAACGCGGACCTGAGGCCAGGCGGGGCACATTTTCTCCGGTGGAAAGCAGGCCAAAAGGGGAGGCCACGCCTATTTTTATAAGCTCGGCATTTAAATGCCTTCTTAGCCGTCGCATGCCTGAGCTCTTGTAATTTTCCGGCAATTCATAAATGCTGCGCGGTATCGACCGGTTGAATTTAAGCATCGTATCGATGGGAGCATTTGGATGTTTTTTTACAAAGTCCACCAGTTGCGCCGAATGGTCCTGTATATCATACATGCCCAAAAGGACGGTAAAATCGTTCATCAGGGCTGGTTGATAGAACGACATCTCGGTGAGCACCCGGGGGACGGTTGCGTTACGCCCGGCCATTTTTCGGTAGTAATTATATTTCGGTATCGTGGTGTTAAAGGGCGTAGTTAAACTTGTGTATTTGTTTGACATACGGACAAATAGCACCGCATTAGCCGTATCCTTATCGTGCAGGGTATCAATTTTTATTTTTGTTTCGGGAGGGGAGAGGCGCCTGATCAGGACCCGCCGTATGGAATCAAAATAGTCCTTTTTGCAATCGTCCATGGCCCGCTGCATAGCTAAATTGATATTGGCATCGAACCGTCGTTTGTTTATTTTGTAAACATTTATTGTCCAATATGCCTGGAATCCGATAATCCCGAAAAGCGCAATGGCGATGAGAATAAATACAACCTTCAGTTTTTGTTTCATATTTTTCAATTTAATAACTAAAGGTAATGCGACAAGAAGTTATGAGCTGAAACGGTTAACATTCGTTAACATAAAATAATACCGCTTAACAGAGCTTCGGATTTTATTAAATATAAAGAAAAAAATATAAACAATTAAGAAAATACCTATGTTTTGTACATAAATAATCCGAAACTAAAACTTCAATAAAAAGACCTATGAAAAAACAAATTTTAATCTTTGCGCTGATTGTGGCAATGGTCGGCTCAATAGGGGCTTGCAGTTCAAAAAGAATGGCGAATAACACAAGTACAACTACCAAAAGAGATACCAGCAAGGAGCTGCCGCCGCCACCGCCGCCAACCGACACTACAACAAAACGGGATACAACCCATCATTAGTTGTTTGCCGATTTTTTTTATCAACTGTGAAGCGCTTGTCTAACCCGATCTTAGAAAGCGCTTTTAATTACGCCGCCGTCGGCGCGCAATGCAGCGCCGTTGGTGGCTGATGAAATTTCCCCGGAGATATATACTACCATGCTGGCAATTTCTTCCGGCTGGGTAAAGCGCTGCAAAATAGATGTCGGCCGGGCCGTCTTAAAAAACTCTTTTTCCATTCCTTCAACCGTTTGCCCGGTTTTTTTGGCCATATCTCTTATAAAATTACCGGCGCCTTCCGAAAAAGTAGGCCCTGCCAAAACAGTGTTCACCGTTACGCCGCTGCTTTTTGTGAGTTCGGCCAGTCCTCGGGCCACAGCAATTTGAGCGGTTTTGGTCATCCCGTAATGAATCATTTCTTCAGGAATTTGAATAGCCGATTCGCTTGAAATAAATATAATGCGCCCCCAATTTTTTTCGAGCATTTTAGCGAGGTAAGCCCTTGATAGCCGTATTCCGCTCAATACATTTACTTCGTAAAATTTAAACCAATCCTCGTCGGTAATAGTATCGAACGGTTTCGGCTCAAAAATACCCACGTTATTTACAAGAATATCCACGTAAGGTAATTGCCCGATTAAATTTTGAACCTGGCTTTTATCGGCAAAATCAGCTGCTATTCCCTTGACATTTTTATTGCCGGTTTCCTTTTGTATTTGATCAACCGCATAACTGACTCTTTCAGTTGTCCTGCCGTTTATTATAACCTCGGCGCCTTCGGCAGCCAGCGACTTTGCAATTGCAAAACCGATACCGGCAGTCGACCCGGTGACCAGGGCTATTTTATTTTTCAATTTAAGATCCATAACAATTGCATGTTTATTTTTTCCATTTGTGTTGATACAACAAGTTTAAGAATGTTTTGTATAAGTTTCGATAAAAAGAAACAAGCTTAAAGTTGACATTAGTCCTACTCTGTTATTATATCCTTTTATCACATAATTAACATTATGTTAAGTAATATTTCGATTTCATAGGAACATCCTTCCCTGCTTCGGCCTGGCAGCGCGTTGTTTTTATGCACAGTTGGAACTACATGAAAAGTTAAATATGAAAAGCCGGCAGCAACAACATCATTTTTCAGTGATAGTCAAATCTGCAAAATCCCCGCTCAATGCTCCTGTCGAACTCCACAACCCGATTTTGCCGCCGGTCATTTCATTCAGCTTTTTTACTTTTAACGATGGCGTTGCCGCGTGGTTGACATATACCAGCACCGAGTCCCTGCTTATCACCAAGGTGGCATGAAACCAGGCAGTTGCTGCTGGCGCCGGGTTTATGTCGTTTTCGTATACTCCGGGATATGATTTGCGCAGTTTATCATAATCAAAATCGGGCATGCTCATGTATTGGACCGACCATTTACGGGTAGGAAGATACGCGTGATGAAACCTGAATGGCCTGAAATAGACAATATCGTATGTTGACGTGTCCTTGCCGTGAAAGGCGATCCCCAAAAAGCTTTTCAGAAATACATTCTTTCCGCGAAGGTCGACATCGATTGTACCTTCCTTGAATGTTACCCCTTTTAACCATAACACGCCCGTAGTGGTTATTGCCTGTTTTCCGGCAGCTCCCAACACATGTGTTTCGACATTTGGCGCGCTTTCGAGTTTGTTTTCCCGGAACAGGCGGACAAGGTTATAGTGCCGGGTTTTTTGTCCTTCTGCGGACAAAGCGGCCATTAATAAAAGCAGGACTGTCAACGTACCTTTGTTTTTGTAAAGCATAAAGATTTGGTTTTGTGATTGCCCGAAGTTGATAATTCAGCGGTTAAAAGCCTGTTTCAAAAACGGTTCAATTTCGTTTCAATTTTCACGTAGTCACATCATCAGACCTCTGGCCCGGACCGCGAGTTTTTTTGGATTTTATTACACCTTGAAACGAGCACATAAAAATATGCACCAAGCCTCACCATATTGACCGTAGCGGAACTAACTTTAAATTCCGGATTAGCATCCCCTTGCCGTTTATTATTTGCAAATGATCAAACCCCGGGCCGGGAAAGAATACTGCCGTCATATTTGTAAGCCCTCCGTCGGCAAATAATTCTATGGAAGAAGCGTCCGCGACCAGTGTGAGCGAACAAGCTTTTGTCGCGGCTAAACGATTGGCTGTCAATGCTTTTACAAAGGATGAATTAAAGTCGGTCTCACCCGAATGGGAACGGTCGATGAAATAGCTATTATCATTCTTTCGGTAACCAAGCTTTAGCTCCTCTCCTGCCTTATTCGATAAAACCACTGTATAATCCATAATTTCGCCGGCGCTGAATGACAGCATGAATTGTGAAGGTACGCCAATTTTCAGGGATGGATTTTTAACCGGTTTTAACGATATACCCGCTATTTCCTTTACAGGAATTGAGGTGAGGAGAATGTCATCCCCTACCCTTTTTAAAGCAAGTTCGCGGGGGATGGTCATGGCATTACGCCAGGTTTTGGTTGGCACCTGGTTGGCATAAAGCCAGTTGCTCATCCAGCCCAAAAATATCTTCCGGCTGCCTGTATTGCCCCAGGTAACGCCCGCATAATCGTCGGGGCCATAGTCGATCCATTTGGTGCGGCTGTTCATCGGCGTAAACGTCTTACCGTCAAAATTGCCGATAAAGTATTGTGTTGCCGAGCCGCCGTTAGGGCCTCCGGGATTGATGCTTACCAACAATACCCACATTGTTTTCCCATCCAACGTAAGCGGGAAAAGATCAGGGCATTCCCACACGCCGCCATGCGCTCCGGCCGATTGGCCAAACTCGCTTTCCTTTATCCAGTTCTTTAAATCAGGCGAGGAGTAAAAGGTTACCCGGTCTTTTGTCGCTAATGTCATGAGCCACTTATGGCCCGGCGCATACCAGCTCACTTTGGGGTCGCGGAAGTCACGTATGCCGGGGTTTTTTAAAACGGGGTTGCCGGCATATTTTGTCCACGTTTTGCCTTCATCTAAACTATAGGCAATACTTTCGTTCTGGAACTTATTGCTGCCCGCCTTTTCAAGTTTTGGATCATGATGCGTAAATATAGCGACCAGCGGAATTTTCCCGTTTTTGCCAAATCCCGATGTGTTTTTGTAATCGACGACGGCGCTGCCAGAAAATATATAGCCGAGGCTATCGGGATATAAAGCAATGGGTAATTGCCGCCAGTGCACCAGGTCGCTGCTTACGGCATGTCCCCAGTGCATCGGCCCCCAAACAATATCTTTGGGATAGTATTGAAAAAACAGGTGGTATACGCCTTTATAATAGACCATCCCGTTAGGGTCGTTAGTCCACTTTTCCTTCGGCGAGAAATGCACCTGCGGCCGGTATTGTTCATGATATACCGTACTGTTTTTTACCTGGGCCTTTGTGATCAAGATGCTTAGTAAAAGGCAACTTATTGCCAGGGATCGTTTTTTATTCATCATATTATTTAAAATCGTCAGCAGGATATTTAATGCCCGCAATCTGCCGTATTTTATCGAGTGTTTCCATTAACAAAAGGGTGTCGGCAAAACTTACAATCGGGCTCTCGGTGAGGCCTTTTCGCAAACAATCATTTACATGGCGCACCTCGTACTGGTAACCAAAACCTGCTTCCTTCGGTACCGTTATTATTTCCCGGGTATCAACCCTGCCCGGATAAAACTCTACGGTGGATGATGGTTCGTAAAACCTTGACGTAAGCCTGATCCTGCCTTTATCGCCGCATATGTCCGCATCGGTCGCCAGGTTTGACGAAAAAGTTGAAAACAGCTGCGCCAGCGCGCCATTTTTGTAGCGGAACAGTATGGCGCATTGCTCATCCACGCCTGTTGAAGCCGGCGTCATCACTGCGTCAATGTGGCCGGGTTTGCCCAAAACGCTCATGGCGATAAATACATTATAAATGCCGATGTCCATCAGCGTACCGCCGCCCAATGCTGGGTCAAATATTCTTGCCGGAACGGGATGAGGGGGAATAAATCCAAAATTTACCAATACCGACCGGATTTCGCCCAGGAGCCCCTGCCCTACCATTTCCATCATTTTTAGGTAATGCGGATGAAACTTAGTCCAAAGCGCTTCCATCAAAAATAATTTCTTCTCTTTCGCCAGCCTGATCATTGCTTCAGCCTGGCGGGTATTCATAGCGAAAGGTTTTTCGCAGAGTACGGCCTTATAATTTTGGAGGCAAAGCAAAGTATTTTCGCAGTGGAGATTATGAGGAGTGGCAATGTAAATAACGTCCACTTCGGGGTTTTTGGCAAGCGCTTCGTAGCTATTATGTACAAATTTTACGGGAAACTCGCTGCTGAAATCACCGGCAGATTGCTGTGATCGCGAGCCAACGGCAACCAGCTCCGCATCTTCAACCAGTTTAAGGTCGGAAGCAAATTTGCGTGCGATGCGGCCGGTACCTAATATTCCCCAGCGGATAGTTTTCATGCTATTTATAGTTTGGGTATGTAATTTCCGGGAACACGATTGATAAATATAACAGATAATTAAGATTTTTCCGGCACTAATAACAATTCTCAAAGTTTTGATAGCCGGCTTTCCTATATTTGGTTATTTAGCGCAGCTTTTTTATGCGTATACATCCAGCCGGTAAATATTGTGAAAGAGAACGATAAAACCTTTGAAATTGTACGTTTAGGCGAAGCGGATACACGCATTGCCCAACAGCTTTTCCAGCTTTTCGAGGATGTTTTCGGCGAAGGAGACAAATTTGCACCGCATGAAGGACATTTACGAAATCTCCTGAAAAATCCATCGTTCGTTTGTTTCGCCGCCCTGCATAAAGATGAGCCCGTTGGCGGCTTAACGGCTTATAGCCTACCGATGTATAACTCAGGTTCAGCTGAACTGTTTATTTATGACATTGCCGTAAAGCCGGAATTTCAGCGGAAGGGTGTCGGAAAAAGATTAATGTTGGCGGCGCAGGCATTTTGTACCCAAAATGGGATTAAACAAATGTTTGTCGATGCCAATGAAGCCGATACACATGCCTTAGACTTTTACAGTTCATTGGGCGGCAGGGCGGAAAAGGTTGTGCAGTTTACTTTTTTGGCTGGCGGGGAGCATTGAAATATCCCTGATTTGAACATTAATAATAAACCTTCTTCAAAAACACAAAACTTAATACCACCGCGCTTGTTTAGTCATAAGTTATCATCAACATTATGGCGCAGTTAGAAGTAAGACCAAGGCGCCGCAGCTACTGGTGGCTGTGGCTCATCATTATCATCATTGTAATTGCTGCGTGCGCTTATTGCTACCAGCATTATTATCGCAACGGGTCAACCACTTCCATCATGACCCATCCCAGCAAAACATCAGTGTTGGCTGCAGCGCGCCCGGCTGATATTTCATCAATTTTAAATTAAATACTATGGCAACACAGGAAAAAATAGCAAGCCGGCTGGAAGAACTTCATGACAGCGACTACGAGATAAAAGACGGCCAGCCCGATATTACCGGCTGGGATATCCGGACCCTCAGCGGCAGAAAGGCGGGAGAGGTTGACGACCTTCTTTTCGACCGCGAATCGCGCAAGGTTCGCTACATCATAGCCGACCTAGACGGTAATGAACTGGGCCTGGACGGGGACCGGAAAGTGCTGATTCCCATCGGGATTGCGGAATTATTTACAAAATCTACCCGGCGCCGCCGCCGGCTTGATCCCGCGCTTAACGCTTATGACCCCACCGAACACGGCAACCTGGTATTTATACCATCGGTAAACACGCAGCAACTCAACTTATTACCCTTGTATGAAAAAGGGCGCCTGTCGCGTCATACCGAGATCGCCATCCGGAAGATACTGGAACCGGCCGGCCGCAATGGGCGAAGGGAAGATGAATTTTACCTGCACGAGCATTTTAATGAAGACCGGTTTTATGACCGATAGCTGATCAGTTGTTTGGCCGGTGGCCTTGGCATTTTGAAATAACAGGAGTCATAAAACCATCAAAAATAGCGACTTAAGACTTTCGACAGGACATAGGCTTTTTTTCATTCACTCCTCAAACTCTTAACGGGGCTCATCAAGGCGGCTTTAATTGCATGGTAACTGATAGTTATCAAAGCTATTGCGATTACAAATAAACCGGCGAATAGAAACACCGTCCAACTGATATTAACATGGTTCGCATAGCCCTGCAGCCATTTGCTCATAAAATACCATGCAATGGGCGAAGCAATAAGAAACGCAAGCAATACCAACTTCAAAAAATCTTTTAACAGCGAATTAACAATGTTCGATATCGAAGCACCGAGAATCTTGCGAACACCGAATTCTTTTGTACGGTTAATAGCAGCAAGGGCGGCCAGGCCGAGCAAGCCGAGGCAACCGAGAAATATGGAAAGCGCTCCCGCCCAGCCGACAATGTTTGTCCATCTTTCCTCGGAAGTGTAGTAATTGCTTAGGTCTTGGTCAACGAAGCTGTATTTCAGGGGAATTCCCGGCATGGCGCTTTGCCACGCTTTTTGAATTACTGTTAACGCCCGGGCGGGGTTTCCCCTGGCTATGCGGACATAAAAATGGGTATAACCCTTATCGGTGGTCGTTTCAAACACCTGGTTTTTAACGCCTTCGCTCAGGGGCCGGTAATTAAAGTTTTTTACCACGCCAGCCACCGCCGCTTTTTTACCCTGGAACCCTTTGATTTGCTGTCCAATTGCATTTTGAGGCGTCCAGCCAAAGGCTTTCATCATGGTTTCGTTGATAATGATCCGTTTCAAGGTATCACCCGCAGCAGGAGTTTCAAGGTCGCGGCCCGCCACCAATCGCATACCTAACACCTTACGATAGTCCGGGTCGATGATATTTACATCGGCCGACAGGCCGTGGTCTGTGTAGCCCAGAAAATCTTGCCCGGCGCCCAACCCGGCGGCCGCGCTTGCGGCTCCTAAAATTTCAGGGTGATTTATAACAGCTTGTTTAAAAACCGGGAAGGTTTTATTTGGATCTGTTTCGCTTGCATCTACCGCCACAACGTTCTCTTTATCGAAACCGGGATTTTTGGCAAGCATGTACCGGGTTTGTTGCAATATAATAATAGTGCAAACAATTAGGGCAATAGACAACACAAACTGAAAGGTGACCAATGATTGGGTAAACAAGTTCGCCCCGCCGATTTTTACCTTGTTCTTTAAAACCTCTACCGGCTTAAAGCCCGATAATACAAGGGCGGGGTAACTACCGGCCAATCCGCCTATAGCAAGTATTGCGCAGGTCAATAAAAGGATGGTTTTAGGATTGAATAACAGCGAAAAGCTCAACTGCCTGCCCGAAAGCTGGTCAAACCACGGCAACGCAAGGTATGCAAGCAGTAAGCCAAAAACAGCCGAGATGCCTGCAAGCAGCAATGCTTCGGTAAGAAACTGAAAAATGATCTGCCCCTTTTCCGCGCCAATTACTTTTCTTACTCCTACCTCTTTACTCCTCCCGGCCGAGCGGCCAATCGCCAGGGTAGTAAAGTTGATGCAGGCAATAAGTAAAATACCGGCTGCGATTACCAATAATATCCAGATCACCTGTGGGTTTATCTTTTCAAAATCTGTAAACGCCCAGCCAACAAACGCTGAATCGGTATGGATGGCCAACAGGGGCTGCAGCCTCAGGCTTACTGGCAGATCATCGCCTTTCCAGGACAGTCCCTGGCTTTTCATGTTGGAAATCAGGTTAGGGTCGAAATGCAGCAGAAAACGGCGTAACCGGCCGCCGTCCGTTGCTAATTTATTGCCATGTACAAGCTGAATATAAGTTTGTACGACGGTTGGATGCCAGTTATTACCGATGATAAAACTATTTTGGTTGATTGATGCGTACCGAAAGTTCCCCAGCACATCAAAACGAATCGTCGAGTTTGAAGGAATATCTTTTGCAATGGCCGTTACAGTAAACGGCTGGAACGAGGCGCCGACCTGTATTTGAATGATCCGGCCAACGGCGTCGTCCGTACCAAACAACTGCTTTGCCTTAGATTCGGTGAGCACAATGTCATTTAAATGGACAAGCGCAGCAGCGTTGCTGCCATATTTTAGGGGAAAAGTAAAAATTGAGAAAAAAGACGGATCGGCAAAGGTTAAGCGTGTCCGTAAAACTGCCTTACCCGACCGTACAAGGTTTTCACCCCAGGGAAGTTGTAAACGAACAATGCTTTGGATGCCCGGAATCTCCTTTTTCATAGCCTCGCCCAGCGGTGCCGGTGTCGGGCCGGAGTAATCGGTATAACCTATGGCCGGGTTGCCGGCCCATGCCTCGTTCCAGATATAGGGCCTGTAAATGTCGGCAGCGTTTTTATGGAATTTATCAAAACTCAACTCATTCGCCGAAAACAACAACAGCAACACAAAACAAGCGATCCCGGTTGACAACCCAAAAACATTAATAAAGGCAAGAACCTTTTGTTTTTGCAGGTTACGAAGCGCGATTTTTAAAAAGTTTCGTACCATAATTAATGAATTAATGAATTAGTGAATTGATGAATTGATGAATGTTTCATTTTTCAACTAATCTCCAATCTCCAACCTCTAATCTCCCTTAAACAACTGCCTACTCACTCCTCAAACTTTTCACCGGGTTCATCAGCGCGGCTTTTATGGCCTGGAAACTTACCGTGGCCAGGGCAATAAACAGGGCAGCTATCCCTGCCAGCGCGAATACCCACCAATTAATGGTTATGCGGTATTGGTAACTTTGCAGCCATTTACTTACACCCCATAAGGCAACCGGAAAGGCCAGCAGGCACGAAATGCCCACCAGCTTTAAAAAGTCTTTCGATAACAAACCCGCCAAGCCCGTAACCGTAGCGCCAAGCACCTTACGGATTCCGATCTCCTTTATACGGCGTTCGGCAGTGTAGGCGGCCAGGCCGAATAAACCAAGGCAGGAAATAAATATTGCAAGCGATGCAAAAACACCTGCTAATGTGCCTGTTAGTGTCTCGGTCTTAAATAATTGGTTAAAGTCACTGTCAATAAACCGGTACTCGAACGGGTAACCGGGATAATCCGCTTTTACAATAGCGCCGGCTTTAGCCAGGGCATCCTGGATATTAACGCCGGGTTTAAAACGGATGCTTAAAATGCTGGCGCTTGCCGGACGGTTGTACAATACCAGGGGAGCGGCTGTTCCATACATGTCATTATACAGGTAATCCTTTAGTATCCCGATCACCTGTAAAGGCCTTGTACCGCCCTCCCGCAGGATGCCGCCTACCCGGCCTTCTTTGCCCATTTGTTTGGCAAATGCTTCGTTGATGATCACATTTGCGCTGTCGACCGCCGGGTTGTTGCTAAAATCGTGACCGGCGATCAACTTGAGGCCCATGGTGGAAACAAAAGCCGGGCTTACATTTTGCCATGAAATGAGCGGGTTTTTGGAAGCATCCTTGCCATCCCAGGAATAATTATCGTTATTGCTGCCGATTTCAAGTACTTTATTATCGCTCAACGCCGCGTTTTCCACAATGCCCGATCTCATCAGGTCGTTATACACGGGTGTAAATTGCTCGGCTTGTTTCCCTTGCAGTTGTATGTAAACCAAATTATTTTTATCATAACCCAAGCTGCGGTTTTTAACATGCTGTATTTGCTGGTAGATGATTACGGTGCCGATGATCAATATGATGGAGGCCGAGAATTGCATCACCACTAAACTTTGCCTGATAAAGCCTGAACCCGCGCTTGATTTGATCTTCATATTTTTAAGTACCGATATAGGGTTAAACGAGGACAAATAAAACGCCGGATAACTACCTGCCAGTAAACCGGTTACAAGGCTTATTGCAACTAAATATACTAAATGCGATGGATCGAAAATATCAACCGCCAGCTCCTTTTGCACCAGGTTATTAAATGCAGGCAGGGACAGATAGGTTAACCCTACGGCTAGCAGAACGGATATAAACGACATGATAACCGCCTCGCCGATAAACTGGCCTATCAGTTTGCTCTTACCCGCTCCCATCACTTTACGTACGCCTACCTCTTTTGCACGCTGCTCGGAGCGCGCGGTCGACAAGTTCATGAAATTGATGCAGGCGATCAGTAAAATGATCCAGGCGATGAAGGAGAAGGTTTTTACGTATTGTATCCTGCCGCCATCCATTTTTCCATCGGTGAATTTGTTATGCAGGTTCCAGTCGTTCATCGCGAAAAGAAAACATTGGGTAGTATTTGTCGACTGGGTCTTCGAGGCGATATACCGGCTAAGCTTTTGGTTGATAGCCGCTAAATTGGCATTAGGCTCCAGTTCGACAAGGGTGCGGCACCAGTTGGCGCCCCAAATGGTCATCCAGGGTTGTTTATGGTCGATATTTGCCATCGGGATAAGCCATTGAAACTGATAAGTGGAGTTTTGGGGCAAATCCTTAAAAACACCGGTAATTGTATAATCTTCAATGTTATTCAGTTTTATGAGTTTGCCTATCGGATCGGCATCGCCAAAAAACTTTTTAGCCATGGTTTCGCTGATCACTACCGATTTAAGCTGCGCGAATGCATTTTTTGCCGAACCATGGATAAACGGTAATTGCAACATCGAAAATATTTCCGGGTCGGCCCAATTACCTTTTTCGGTAATCGCTTTGTCCCCTAGCCCAAACAATGCGTTATCGCCATCTCCGGTTATTCTCGCGGTATTTTTTATACCGGGGATCTCCGCTTTCATCGCTTTTGCCATAGGTCCGGGCGTACCGAAAAATGTACTGGTTTTTCCTTCATAGGTTTGGTTCTCATAAACCTTGTACAACACATCCCGTTTGACGAAATTGTGGTTATAAGTCAGCTCATCCTGCACCCATAAAAATATGAGTGAAGCGCAGGCGATACCAATTGCCAGCCCGGCAATATTCAAAAAGCTGTAGCTCCTGTTCTTTAACAGGCTGCGGAGGGTGGTTTTGATGTAGTTCTTTATCATTTTATTTGGTCATTGGTCATTAGTCATTAGTCATTGGTCATTGGTTTACTGGTGGTAGTAGCTATTAGACCGTCTTTGGCTTTCTGCTTTATTCTTTCAGCTTTAAGCCCGCTATTATATTGCTTGCGCCTAACGACGATAGTTAAATTGCGTACCAAAAGAGTAAATAATTAACTGTCAATACATTACCTGATAATTAAACGTACGAATATGTTCGTAAGCGAGACAGCGGGTGTCCGGTAATGATACAGTTGATTTCAGTGATCAGAGGTTGGAGATTAGAGATTAGAATTTTTTTTTCTAACCTCTGATCTCCAACCTCTAATCGCTACTCCGACCTTAAACTATTAACCGGATTGGCTATGCTGGCTTTTATGGAATGATAGCTGATGGTAAGCGCAGCTATCAGCACAGCAAGAAAACCGGCTGAAGCAAACATCCACCATTGAATATTTATGCGGTAAGCAAAACTTTGCAGCCACTTGTGCATAGCCCACCAGGCAACAGGCGAGGCGATAAGGACGGCCAGCAGCACCAGCTTCAGAAAATCACCGGATAATAAAGCAGTTATGGTTCCGAAGCTTGCCCCAAGCACTTTGCGTATGCCAATTTCCTTGGTGCGCTGTTCAATGGTAAACGCGGCAAGGCCAAAGAGGCCCATCGCAGCCAGCAGTATGGTTATACCTGTAAATATTGTGAATATCGACGCCAGCCTGTCTTCGGCTTTGTACTGTTCATTAAAGGCATCGTCCATAAAGGTGTAACCGAAAGGTGTTTCGGCATCATATTTTTTATAGATGTTTTGGACAGATTCAATAAGTGTCGGCAAATTGGTATGCGGCTTTATTTTAGCAAAAAGACAACCGCCGGTAACGCCCCAGGCCGCAGTTGTGTCCGCCGCAACAAGCAGGCATAACGGGCCGACGGTGCTTTCCAGCGAGCTAAAATTGAAGTTTTTTATTACCCCGGCTATTTCATATTTAGAGCTTTGCCGGCCGCCAAAATCAATCATTTTTCCAATCGGATTGGCGGGCAAATCTAATTTAGCTATAACTGACTCATTGATCACCACTTTTTTTGGCCCGGCTATTGCATCGGGGAAAGCAGGCGGTATTTTCCACCGGATATTTAATGCGGAGATAAACGACTTATCAACGGATAAGGCAGGCATGGGAATATTTTCGTTTTTGGTCTTTCCGGGTATAAAAAACATATTATAGCCTTTATACATCGGGTAGCCGGCTGTAGCAACCTGGCTAACGCCGGCCAATGACCTAACTTCCCTCTTGAAACTTTGGTACTGCTTTCCGAAACCCTCCTTTACACGAACCATCACCACATTTTCGCGATCAATGCCCGTGTCAATATGCCTGAAATAATATAGCTGCCGGTCTATTATGATCCCGCAAACGATCAATGCTATGGAAATAACAAACTGGAAAGTCGTAAATACCTTGCGTACGCTCTTGCCCCCTGCCTGTTTGCTCATTTTCCCTTTAAGCGTAATTACAGGCTTAAAAGCTGATAAAATTATTGAAGGATAGCTGCCTGCAATCAGCACGGTTATTATTAATAGCCCGCCTAAAACCATCAATACAAGTGGGCTGTATAAAAATGAAGTATCGATATTCAACTGGAGGCTATTTAGGAACCAGGACTTAAGCAGGTAGCAAATAAAATAGCCTATCGCAAAAGATAGCGAGGCAAAAAATGCGGATTCAACAAAAAATTGGGCCGCGATAGTGCGCCTGCTCGCCCCGTTTACCTTTCTTATGCCTACTTCTTTGGCCCTTAAAGTTGAACGGGCAGTGGAAAGGCTCATGTAGTTAAACAACGCAAGCAACAGGATTAAGCCGGCGACAAATGGAAATATTTTAAGATACTTAACATTCGCAAAATCGCCGGAATTGCCTTTAAGGTGCAGGTTGGTTAATCCGGTCAACTGCAAATAGCCCTTTATATTGGCCTGTCCGCCTTTCATCAACGATTGAACGGACCTTTGTACCGCTGCCGAGTCCTGCGGATGCTTTAAAAGCAAATAAGTGGTAAAATCGCCTGCATCCACATACTGTGCTTGTAAAAAACGCTTGTTCTCTTGCATCAGGCTTAAGCTTGAGGTCGACGCCAGGAAACTAAATTCGATACTTGAATTGGACGGCGCATTTTCTGCAACGCCGGTAATAGTGTATAAATATGGATTTTCAGTTTTTATTTTCAGCGTTTTACCGACAGGATTTTGATTCCCAAAATATTTTTTTGCCATATCGGCCGAGATAACCAGTGAAAACGGTTTACTTAACACCGAAGAAGGATTGCCGGACAGCAACTTAAAGGAAAAGAACTTAAAAAAATTGGCATCTGCAAAAAACATTTTGCTCTCTGACAGTTTGTTGTTGTTTTGCAAAGGAGCCTCGACAATTACGTCCTGGAAAACTTTTTTTGTCCGCAGGTAGGCCTCCACATCCTGTTCACGTTGCTTGATCAAAGGACCGGTGACATAATTTGTGTACATCTGGATTTGCTGGTCACCCATTTTCAGATGTTCCTTCAAAAGAAAAATCCGTTTTGCATTTGCATGAAAACGGTCGAAACTTAGCTCGTGTGTCACATATAACATGATTAACATGCAAACAGCCAGGCCAATGGCCAATCCTGATATATTTATCAGGCTATAAAGTTTTTGCCTTGAAAGGTTACGCCAGGCAATTTTCAGATAATTTACGATCATTTTCCTGTGGTTTTTGATGTCGTGTTTAAATTATCATACCAAAACATAAATATTTCATAATCAACGTATTATAGCAAACCGGTATGTTCGTAAATGTACATCGTATGTTCACTTATGATACAGTTGAGGGCAGAGGGCAGAGATCAGAGGTTGGAGATTAGTGATTAGTGATTCAATGTCGTTTAGTTAAGGACCCGCCCCCACCGGGGGCAAATATGGGTAGAAGAAATTTCAAAAAACGAAACCGCTCCGTAGGTGCGGTACATGGCGCCAGTTACGTACCCAACGGCACGCATTGTTCGTTTAACCAATTTTCTACCGATATTTTACTCCTAACGGAGCATTCCAGATGGCTTTATTTCGTTAACTAAACTACATTTGATTGGTGATTAGTGACTTTTCTAACCTCTAGTCTCCAACCTCTAATCTCTCTACTCCGACCTTAAACTATTCACGGGATTGGCAACTGCCGCTTTAATAGCCTGGATGCTGACCGTTATCAGCGCGATGAGCAACGCGATAGCGGCTGCGCCTATAAATATCCACCAGGAAAGGCTGATCCGGTAGGCAAAGCCCTGCAGCCATTTGTTCATCGCCCAGTAAGCTAAGGGAAATGCAATTATGCTGGCAATACAAACCATTTTAATAAAATCGACTGAAAGCAGCCGGACAATATGCTGCATACTGGCGCCTAACACCTTCCTTATCCCGATTTCTTTTACTTTTTGCTCAGCAGCGAAGGCGGCCAGGCCGAGTAAACCTAATGCCGATATAAAGATCGCTATCAAAGCGAATAATGTTATCAGTACGGACGATTGCTGTTCTTGTTTGTAAAGGTTGTTGTACGTTTCATCCAGGAAATCGTAAGCGAAAGGCGTATTGGGGAAATATTGCTTCCATATTTTCCCGGCTGCTGCTATGGCGGCCGCGGTATTTCCCGGCGCGGTTTTTATGTAGAAGCCCTCGCCGGGATTATTGGAAATAACCATCGGCCCTATTTTGTCGTGCAGGCTTTTGTAGTGAAAATCTTGTACCACGCCGATAATTACGCCTGTATCGCCCTGGTGAACAAAACGCTGCCCTATAATGGGCTCATGAAGTCCGGTAAGCTTTACCGCGGTTTCATTAAGGATAGCATTTTTCTGGTCAGAAATATCGTCCCTAAACCACCTGCCTTCCTTCATCCTGATTTGCATAAGATTTTGAAAATCAACATCCGCTCGCAGCGGCGCGAAGGATGGATCGAAGTCTTTTGGCCGGCCGGCCCAATCAAAGCCCCCGGAACTGGCATTGCCAAAATCAACCAAACCACTGCCGGCCATCGCGACGTTCGATGTAGCGCTTTGTTCCTTTAGCTGTTGCTTAACTGTTTTTAGAAGTTCATCAGATTTTTTATAGTCGAAATGTGGAATAGTCCAATAGGGGAATGAAAAGCTGAAAACCTGCGAGCGGTTATAGCCGGGGTCCATCGTTTGCATAAAGCGCAGCTGACCGTAAATGACCAATGTACCCACGATAAGCACCACGGAAATGGTAAACTGTGCCACAACCAATACCCGCCGGAGATTGACGTCCTTAAAATTGAGCATCGACTTGCCCCTGAACACATTTAAGGGTTGAAACGAAGAAAGCAAAGCAGCCGGGTATAATCCATTTAATAAAAATGAAACCAATAAAGTAACACCCAAAATAAGCAGGATGACCGGCGACATGAACGGGTTTTCGAAGGCCTTGCCGGTAAAGGTTTTAAACCATGGCATCGCTGCCTCCACCAAAATCAATGCAAGTACCAGCGCCGAAAAGCTCACCAGCAAGGATTCGGACATAAACTGTCCGAATAAGTGCAAGCGGTCGGCCCCCACAATTTTTCGGACGCTTACCTCCTTTGAACGAAGGCTGGCCCGCGCTGTAGTGAGGTTGACGTAGTTAATACAGGCAGTGATCAGTAACAAAGCGCCAAGAACCATAAATACGTTTACCATGGTACGGTTGCCATGCAGAATAGACGAGCTTTGCAGGTCGTTTTCAAAATGTATATCGGGCAGGCTGATCAGCTCGAACTTCTGGTCGCCTTTGTCTCCTTTTTTATTTTGATGAACAATGCTTTTGATTTTGGTTGCGACGCTCGCCGTGTTTGCTCCCGGCCTCAGTTTTAAAAAAGTAAGGTAATTGTAATTACCCCACTCCAAGGCATTCTTTTTTTGCTGTGGATCGGTGAATTGTGCGGCGATGGGCATCAACAAATTGTATTGAAAGCTGGAGTTGGCCGGGTTATCTTTAACTACTGCCTGTACCTGGTAATTAACAGTATCAAGGCGCAGCACTTTTCCGACGGCTTCGTTGTCGCCGAAATACTTTTTTGCGGTTGATTCAGTGATAATTATGCTGAACGGGTTTTTTACAAATCCGTCGGTCGAGCCGTCGACCACATCGTAATGGAATATTTTAAACCAATGGTCATCAACATAGGCCGACTTTTTTTCAGTAATCAGCCTATCGCCATAACGCATATTCAAATCCCCGTAATGGGATTTAAGGCGCGTAACATCCGTTATTTCGGGTATTTGCCTTTGAGCAAAATCACCGAGAACATATTGCGAATTTTCCCAAACCCAGGTCTCCGTCTTCGAAATAGATAATCTTACTTTTATGCGATAAATATTCTTAGCATCCGGTTGAAGTTTATCAAAACTCAATTCGTTTTGCACCCATAATGCAATAAGTACTGCAGCGGCCATACCTACGCCCAGGCCGAAGACATTGATCATTGTCATCCGTTTATGCCGCCACAAATTTCGCCAGGCAATTTTGAAATAGTTTCGTATCATACAAATACCAATTGAAGTTTAAAAATTCAGTTTTTGGCCGAGGAGATTTTTCTTAACGCTAATTTCGAGTTTATATCCTTTGCCGCGTATCACAACGATGTTAATATTGGGATCAGGTTCCAATTTTTTTCTAAGTTTTGAGATAAACATATCCAGGCTGCGCCCCACAATAATACCCTCATCTTCCCATATCTCTTTTTGCAGCCGGCTTCGCTCTATAGTCTCGTTGGGAGACGATGCGAAAATCAGCAGCAGGCGCGTTTCGGTTCCGGTCAGGTCTATGGTCTTTTTATTTATCACCAGTTGCCGTTCCTGCGCATTAAACAAGACCGAGCCAAAAGTGAATGTACTGGTGTGCTGATTGTTAGGTAAGGCCCTCCGGGGTTTAGCAGATCTGTAAAAAATAAAACCAACAAATGCTAATAATGGCAGGCTGCCCAAAATATATCCGTTTTTTACTGCATTTATGCCAGCCGGTTTAAATTTAATGTTGATCATGTAACATGCCCTGGGTTGCTTTCTTCCCCTGCAGGATACAATATCATCTTTTTTATTTTTAGATATAGCGAATCCATAGGCCACACTGGCATCGCCACAGTTCAAAACGTTAACAACATAATCACTTAATAACGGGTCTTTTGCCAGCAAACGCCCGGTAATATTCACCAGGGAGTCCGGCCGAAAGGTAAGCTCATTTTCAAACCTGAGCTGGTATTCATTTTCCGCGATCTTTTTTACCGGAAGCACCCTTGAAGTACTGTCGCCCGACTGTAATAGCAGTTCATGTCCGATCCTGCGGAGCAAAACTTCCCTCCTGGCGATATTAAAATCGTCATTACCGGCCATACTGAAAGTTGTGCAGATTGCACAGCTGAATAAGAGTACTATCAATCCGCACAGGTATTTGCGTTTCCCTGCGAGCAGGTTTCGGCTATCAAGCATAATGTCAGGAATTTAATTTACAAAGTTTACATTTTTATTTACAATCCTGGTTCTTCAGACTCAAAAATATCGAAGTAATTTCGGTGAATCAATTTTAATACGACATGAAAAATAATAAAACGAAAAGATTATTTGTATTTGTTCCGGCTATCGTAGTGGGATTATTTCTATTAAATTCTTTTGTGCTAAAAGAAAAGAAAGCGTGGGAGAAAACAACAAAAGGGAGTAAATCAGGGCATGTAGCCATCATTTTCAGATCTACTGACGGCGGGCAAACATGGCAGGACATTAGCAAAGGGCTGCCGGAAAAATTGCGGAGGGAAGGTGTGTGGAGAGATGGCTTCTTTACCAACGACAGCGGGTTCTATTTACGTGCCGGCAATGGGGTTTATCACAGTGAACCAAATTCCGCAACTTCTTTTTGGACAAAAGACATTTTCCCTGGTGAACAGCGTAATATCGCGCCCGGCAAAAATGGGATATTGGCATATAATTTCAGGGGCCAATTTTTAAAAAAAACAAACGGAAAAAGTGATTGGGCGCCCATGTACACGAATTTTCAGGAGCAAGCCGTGCGTATTAACAGAACAGTAGATTGGATGTACAAGAATTATAAAGAGAAACAAGTAAGCAGCGTTTTTGAAACTGCGGGAGGCACAGTTTTCATCGGCTCCAACAACGCCGTTTATAAATCTGCTAACGGTGGCAAAACCTGGAAATATGTGCATGTTGCAGGCTGGATAATGAAAATGGCAGAGTCGAACGGTATCCTCCTTGCTGCCAGCTCAGTAGGAATATTAAGGTCGACCGATAATGGTGAAAACTGGGACCGTGTGATTAGTGAAGGGAGCGCCGGCGTCGCTGTGGAAAGTATCGAAGGTGGATTTGCCGCTATCGTGAACAACACAATAACCCAGACAAGCAGCGTACACATTTCGCTGGATAATGGAAAAACCTGGAGGACCATAGGTGAAGCCCTTCAGCCTTCCTGGAGTAGCCTGTTAATGAAAAAAATAGGCTTACCTCAATCTCCATCAGATATTTTCTGCATCAAACAAATGGGTAAATATTTAGTATGCGGCCGCTCAGACGGCATATTCCGGTCATCCGACATGGGCAAAACATGGAAAAAACTGTTACTTCCTGCTATAGAAAATTATGGCTTCAATTTATCTGTTTCAGGCAACGTGATTTATGTCATGCCAAATAAAGGATGTTGAAAAATATCACAGACTTTAAAGGGATCATCATGGCCTGTTAAATAATTTAAGCCCGTTTTTTTGAAGGCCGGTTCCCAACCTCACGCTTTTTTACGAGAGAATATTCTATTGAGGAGAAAATAAAGTACTGAAGCTATGGCAGTCCAGTATACAGCGCAGGCAAGCGCCCGGACCGGGGGCGCCGGGTCCGGATCGTTGAATATTGGCGCCAGGGGCCCTACTAAAACAATTTTTACAGGATAAATAATCGTGGCCAAGTTGCGTTTCCAGGCTATTGGGGAGCCGGTTCCCGGAAACCAATCGCCGTTTACGGGTTGCAATAACAAATTGGTGATAATTATAAAGACAAACGCCGAAGCGAGAAAGATGAGAATGAATTTTGTTATTGAAATCTTCATGTTATTGTGTCTTTGAAATTTAAAAAGTACTTTGCGTTTCAAAGTTATGTAAAGTGGCTTATATTTAAAAGTATTTTTTAAAAAATATTATTTAGCTTAAACCCAGGGTATTCGGCATATTTTTAACAAATCCTTTTTGAATCGGCTTGGACTGATTCACCGCAAGGTGTACAAAGCCTACCAGGGAACTCCGAACTCCTTCCCCTGCACTTATTTTCTGATAAATATTCAGCTATGTAACAACCTTAGATTATCTTTGAGAATACACTGTACTGTTATAATATTTATATTATGAAGAAAGTCCTGATCCTTTTACTGTTAGCTTGTATATTTTACAGCACTGCGGCTCAAAAATCAATAAATGTTGCAGATACCATCATGGCTGCCAGCATCGAAAAAAACTGTCCGGGTGGTTTCGAAGCTTTTAACACATTCATTAAGAAAAATGTCAGGCCCCCGGCTATTGCCTTTGAGGACCGTAAGGTGGGTACAAGTTATGTGAGCTTTATTATCGAGCCGGATGGCAGCGTAAGCCACGTTTGTACTATTCTCGCAGCTGGCAGCGGTATGGATGAAGAGGTGGTTAGGGTAATCAATATGTCAAGTAACTGGTTGCCGGTTACAATAGATAATAAACCGGTCCGATCATTTTGCAGAGCAGGCGTACAGTTTCTTGCCGACTTTAAAAAGAATATGATATGGGTGGAAGCAAAAAAAATTGATTGACGTCAGTCATTCGCACCAAAGGCTACGCTGCACACTAAAAGGCTTTCTGTGAATCTAAAGCCTGAATTTTATAAAAAGTATAAACCCTCGTTTGTTAATATAATCCGTATAAATGGCTGATTATAAATAGTATATAGTTTTTTGACTTCGAAAAAGTGTAAACCATGTGTAAACCCACTTGTACCTCGGGATAAGATATTTTTATGCTATAGGAACTTTCTGTAATAGCCTCAAATAAATCAGGAAATCGTAAGTTTGTTCTGAAACAACAAGACTGATACATGCCATTTTTATCCCGCATATCCCTCCCGCCCCTGCAGGATGGCAGTTACCTGCGGCACATCCCAAGCCTTGGCAATGGGCTGCGGCTTGAGCTAAACAGTAATGTAACATTCTTTGTCGGCGAGAACGGATCAGGGAAGTCGACCTTGCTTGAAGGTATTGCGGAGCAGTGCGGGTTCAGTTTGAGAGGAGGCAACCGGAACCATAATTTTAATACAGGGCATCGGTTTGAAGGTTACGAATCAGCGCTGGCGGGGCATGTAGGCTTAGGCTGGACGCCGAAAAGGATCACGGAGGGGTTTTTCATGCGGGCGGAAAGCTTTTTCAATTTTGCGTCCTATATTGATGAACTGGCTGTGGATAGTCCGCGCATTTACAACGCCTATGGCGGGCGGTCGCTGCTTGAGCAATCGCACGGCGAATCGTTCCTCAACTTATTTAGTAACCAGTTCGAGGCGGGTATTTATATCCTGGATGAGCCCGAAGCGGCGCTGTCGCCGGCCAGGATTTTAGCCTTTATGGCGGTTATCCACCAGCTTGACAAAAGCGGCCGGGCCCAATTCCTGATAGCCACCCACTCCCCTATGCTTATCTGTTACCCTGGCGCCACCATTTACCAGTTTGATGAAAATGGTGTGCACGAAACCACTTACCAGGACACCGAGCATTATACGCTCACCAAATCGTTTTTAGATAATCCGACGCTATTCCTCCGGCATTTGATAGATGGTTAGGTGTAGATGTTTTAAAAAAGCTAACCTGACGATGATCCTGTTTCAGCTACAGGCCGTCAGGTAAATCCCATGGGTTTAATAAATCTATCCCTTTAATTTTTTTAAAATCAGAAAGATGCAATTATAGCTGCAACTGCTCTTGTTCACAGCTTTACGCGGGTCACCCGCAATATTGCAATTTAATTTTATGAGATTTACAAATAGAAATTGTGTGATCGACAACAAGATCGCTCAAATTAAAAATTGCACTTTTGTTAATAAAATCCTCTAAAATCTTGTAGGCTCCCGTTGAGGTGTTAAATCTCAATACCTCAATTTTGGTAATTATGGAAATATTCGGAATATCATCGATGACAGGATTCATCAACGCCATTCCGTGTTCGGGTAATTTGTTATCTAAGTATCCAATGACAACATTGGAATCAATCAAATATCTCTTTTCCACTCGTTTCTGGCCTGTTTAATAGAATCCTGAAAGTCGTTATACTCTTCGTTAGAAAGATGGAGTGAGCCCGCAAATCTGGCAGAAAGTTTTTGTTTCGGCTGGGCACTTTTTTCAAGCACTTTAACAATATCAAGTGCCTCCAAATCTTCCAGGAGTTTGTAGGCCTTATTATTATTGATCTGAAGCAGCACAGTTTCCATCTTAACTATGATTATTGTTAATAACAAATATACAAAACTTATTCCGGCAATTAATTAACCATAGGATCGCAGAACCTGAATTTTCTAGTCAGATGGCGAAACTGAACGTTAGCCTCAAATATTTATCATTTCGCAACCCAGCGGTTCGACCCTTGCTCTGGTGCTTATGCTCACCCCATCTTCCTCAACTTAAATATCACAAACTCCGGTATCTTACAAAGCCGGTAGTATGTTTGCGGATCTATTTCCTTAAGCTCTTCAAGCGGGCAGGGATCAACCAAGCGCTCAATGAAGAAACCGGCATCTGTTGCCATGGTGGCAATATCGCCGATAGGCATTGTCCAGGTGTTTGCGGTATTTTTGCCCAGGGCATCGATAGTTTTTCTTTTGGCAAGATAGTCTCCTGTGATCTTGAATTCGCCCGTAGCGGTATTTTCCGCGATTTGCAATGTTCGGGTTAAATATACTCCGTCGTCCTTTTCATCCATTGCAAACCGGAGCGGGTGCCCGCAGGAGAACAGAAATGATGAATTGGGTTTCAGTATGCGGTAAACATGGGCAAATACCTTGCTCCAGTCTTCTATATAATGTATCGCGAGGCTGGAATATACAAAATCAAAACTGTTGTCCGGAAATTCTATTTCCTCCATATTCATCACGTGGAACTCGCATTCGGGATAGGCCCCCTTTGCAATTTCGATCAGTTCGCTGCTGATGTCGATGCCTACCGATCTTCCGGCGCCCTGCCTTTTTAAATATATGCTGTCTTCCCCGCTTCCGCAGCCCACGCTCAGGACGGTTTTATCCTTAATATCCGGCAGCAGCGCGTACATGGCAGGCTTTTCATAATAGGCATGATAAACGGACTCTTTCGGGTTCCGGACGTGTGCCGCATATTCCTTTGCCCTGGTCGTATAAAATTGCAGTGATTTATCGTCAATGGACATGCATAAAGATACGTTAAATCTGTTTATGCGACGATAAGCAGCGGGAACGTTTGTTGGCCATTAACCGAAAAAGTTATCAGTCGCAGCCACCAAAGAAAGCAATTCCAGCTTCGGTTCAGCCTCCAATGCGCTTGCCTCTAATTCGGCAGTGAACTTTTTGAATGATGCAAGCCCGGTTAAAACCTCGTGAGCTTCTTCACTTTCAAACTGGTCGAAGTGCATAAATGTTTTTCCGTCCGGCAGCAGGTAAGCGCCATATTTAATGCCGGGGTGACTAAGTTCTTTTAATTCCTTAACAATTGCCGCGATGTTGGCTTTATTTACCGCGGCGTACTCCGCTCTTGTTGTGTATTGAACCCTTACTATTTTCATGTAATATTGGTCTCCTAAATAATTTCACATAAATAGCAAGGAAATCGTAAAAAACCAAGAAGTTGATTTTGCCTTTCGCTTTTTGCTTTAAGCTTTTCGCTTTTTGCTTTAAGCTTTTCGCTTTCTGCTTTCACCTTTCAGCTCCTTTTCAACGTGATCACCGTAATTTCCGGCCAGATGCCAAGCCGCCCCTTAAAGCCCAAAAAGCCAAAGCCCCGGTTAACATAAAGGTATTTGCCGTTTCGTTCGTACAGGCCGGCCCATTGCGGGTAAACATATTTCACCGGGCTCCATTGAAAGCCAAACAGTTCGATACCGAATTGCATACCGTGCGTATGGCCGGCCAAAGCAAGGTTGATGTGTTTATTATGCTCCAGGGTTTTTGCTTCCCAATGCGATGGGTCGTGCGACATCAGTATTTTAAATTCATCATCCGGGACACTTGCCGCAGCTTTGGTCAGGCTGCCATATTTGTGAAAACCGCCTTTCCCCCAGTTCTCTACTCCTATCAATGCGATGGCGCTTCCGCCTTTTGTTATGTGTACCGAATCGTTCAGCAATAGCTTGAAGCCAATCTCTTTATGAACTTTCTTCAGGCGGGCCAGGTTTGCTGCTTTTGCTTCTTTGCTTTCCCATTTGGTATAGTCGCCATAGTCATGATTTCCTAAGACCGAGTACTTGCCAAATGGGGCTTCAAGTTTCGCAAAGGTGCTTATCCAGGGCTCCATTTCGCTGGCCTTATTGTTTACAAGGTCGCCGGTAAATAACAACAAGTCGCTGTTTTGTTTGTTAACCAGCGCAATGCCCTTTTCAACACCCCTGCGGCTGCTGAAGCTGCCGGCGTGAATATCTGACAGCTGGGTTATCGTAAAACCGTCAAACGCATCGGGCAGGTCATCAAACTTTAAAGTAAGGCGGTGCACTTTATAACGGTGCCTCCCTCCTGTCATGCCATAAAGCAGGCTTAAAAACACGAATGCCGCGATAAATACCGCCAGCTCGCTCACCCAAATGCTTCGCGGCGGAAAGTGCCTGAACAAGCGGCCGATATCTTCCAGCAGTAAAACCGGCAGCGCAAATATTTTCGGCACAAAAACCGATAAGGTCGAGGCCATTAACAAGGCGATGGTATTTTCGGGCGGACGGTTAGCTTTGCGCCGACTGATAAGCATTGCAAAACCCGCGGCAAGGGCTATATCTACCAGCCAGTAGGCCCATAAAATAAATTGGTTGTTTGTTAAAGTTTCAACAGCCCTGAAAAAATATATATCGGCAAGTATCCATGCCAGTAAAATAAACGGAAGTCTCTTTCTCATCTTTATAAAAGTCCATTAAGCCGCGGATTGTTTAATGCGGCTGCTAATAGGACGATTGGGGGCGGGAAAGATTTTAAATACTCCTAAACTGAGCGGATTTACTGTCAACAACATATACTGATATCAAAGGGGCGGTGCCCCTCTTATTTCGCCGGCGTAATCACAATATTCCTGAAATCTATCGGCCCATGGTCACCCTGGATCAGTATCGGGCCGGGCTCGCCTTCCCTGCTGTTGATGGCGCCGCCGGTGATGCCGGGTATTTCGGCGTTGCATATCACCGTTCTTCCGTTGGCCACCACGGTTACCAGCCGGCCCACCAGGGTAATATCATAGGATTGCCACTCGCCCGGATCCTTGGCCATCATTTTATTAGGCGGCAAAAAACCGTAGATGGAGCTAAACTGGTTATTGATCGGCTCGGGCGCGCCGCTTTTGGTATCGATGATCTGGCATTCGTACCTGCCCCTCAGGTAAACGCCGCTGTTACTGCCCTGCGGATAGCGGAATTCAATATGAAGTTTAAAATCGGTAAAGGTTTTATCGGTGATCAGGTTTGATCCCGAATGCGGGCTTCTTAGTATGCCTTTCTCTGCTATCCACTGGTTTTTGCCATCGGTATGCCATCCCTTTGTATCTTTTCCATCGAACAATTTTATCGGTGTACCCCAAACCGGGTCTTTAGTCCTCACGAGCGAAGGGGCGCGTACACCTGTCCAGTTAGAGGTTGTGCCATCGGTGTAAACCATGGTGCCTTTTATATTATTGCCGCCTACTTCAAATTCAAAATCCATATTCCTCTTCCCTTCTTCCCATTGCGGGGGGATAGAAAAGCTGTATTTAACACCATTTTGTTTTACTTCCGAAATAGGGCGTGCGCTCCCAAAAGCATAGGTAAAGCGGCCGATCAGCGTGTGGGTGCCTGATTTCTGCACCTCCAACCATGAAGGAATGCTTTTACCTCCTTTTTCAATCGTCAGGTCCCATCTTCCGATCACGTCGGGGTCTTTGATCATCGGTTGCTTTACCTGGCCGGCTAGCTGCGCCGATGTTTTGATTGCCGGGAAAATAAACAGTAATAAAATGACCTGGACCCGGAAAAGACGGATGATCGGTTTGCTGCTGAAAATAGCTGAGGTTTTCATTTTTTCTTTTTAATAGTGTTCACAATTCGGTTCATTGATAATGAGAGGCTGAAAGGTAGTTTTTTTTTCTTTATTTTAAAATTTTAAATAAGTTGGACTCTGTCTCAGGACAATAGGCCCGTTTCAGGACGCTACATTTGCTTAAAAATCAGATATTTTTTTTGCATAGTCACCTGTTTATAGTACCTTTAGCTTAACCTTTTAAAACCTGTTACAATGAGCAAGCAAAAAAAAACTTCAGCATTCACAACATGGGTTAACCTGCATTTTAATACGCTTTTTCTTTTGTTATTAACAGGGTTGCTCATCAGCGGCAGCCTTGCAAGCCGCGATAGTTATCTTTTAAAAACCCCTCATGCGCCCGCCGGTATACTAACATGGGAAGTAAGCATGGATAACCTGCAGCGCGACAGCATCCTGGCCGAATGGTCGCACAGCTACAAAAAGATACAGGTGTTCGGAAAAGACAGTACTTACGTGGTTAGGGTTTGCGGCATTCAAACTGCGCTCAAAAACAATAATGCAGATTTTGGCTTTATCTTTTTTTATGTCTCCATCCTGCTGCTCATGATAATCCGCCTGGGGACCAGGCACGAAGGCCGCCCCGCGCCTGTAATCACGGCAGCGACCGCATGGCTTTTCGGGAGTTTAACGGCAGCCGCCGGACTAATGGATGTATTGGAAAACTTTGGCACTATCCATTTAATTACGCTTTACAGAAATCATCAGCCAATGGCCGCATGGGTGGTCGGGCTGCCTGCCATCATCAAATGGACTTTACTCGTTGTCGTGGTGGCCAAATTGATTTGGGTCGCCATAAAATTGGGCAAGCCGAAAGTATGGCTTGAGGCGGCCTCGGCGGCGCTTCAAAAGCTGGTTTTCAATTCGTGGCGTTTTCGGGCGGTGCTTATCGTTTTGCTGGTATTGTTTGCGGTTCTGTTTGTCAGCGACCAGGGGCAGGACCTGCTGGTATCCATAAACAGCTCGCAAACAGGCAGCGCGCTCTTTATTATAGTCACCTCTATACTTGCGCTTTTATGCTGGCATTTGCCAAAGGCCGTAGATAATGCAAAGAATTTAACATTCAGGCAGTTTTGGCTCGGCCCGGTAGATTTTGATACCACCGGACTGCCCGATGACAAGCGCCCCGGCGGAAAGGTCGACCTCGCCAGGCTGTTAGGCGCGGCGGGCTTTCTGATCCCCGCTTTTGGCATTTTGCAAACCATGAATGCATATCATATACCCTACTGGTTTAATTTCGTTTCGCCGATGCTCTGGTTTGTGGCGCTCATCGCTATTTATACCATAGCCCTGCAAAATCACTGGATCGATAGTTTTTACAAAAAGGGCGATAAAATAAGGGGCGGCAGGTATTGGTTCACCCTCGGCATAATCATTCTAATTATCGCTGTTCTTGGCTTTGCAACGGGTGATGTAAACCGGCAGCCATTTTTCCTCGCCTACCTGTCGCTTGATCTCGTGCTCTTATCTCTGCTTTTTTTAATTACAGTAACCCTGCGTACCTGCGTACCGCAAATTGCTAAATGGAAAATAGCTCCCTGGATAGTTTTCAGCGGACTTTTTTGCCTGGTCTTTTTTATTGCCTGTAATTTCACGTCGTTCCTGCGGCTGTTTATAGTTCACGACCGCTTTTATACCGTCCCTATTGTTTTTTGCGCACTGGCGGGCTACCTGTTGTTCTTCTCGTTCCTTTTATTTACCGGCAAAAAAACCGGGATAAGCATAGTTACCATATTGCTTTTATTTGTAGCATACCGGGCAATAACAACCGTAACCAATTACCATTATTTTGCTGTAAAAAAGGAAAAAAAATACGACCGGAAGATGGATTCTCTCCGGCATTATACTTTGCAATGGTTAAAAAACCGGCGTGCCGAGATAGCGGCATTTCCTGTTGCTCATAACAATAAACCTTACCCGGTGTTTTTTGTAAATGCTTACGGCGGCGGCATAAGGGCAACCGTTTGGACGACGATGGTGATTGGCACCATCGACAGTATTATGCGGGCCGGGCCTCATTCAACGGTGGACACCAACGATTTCCAGCATTATGCCTTTAGCTATTCCGGGGCCTCGGGTGGGACTATCGGATTATCCCTGCTTGTCGGCGCCCGTTATCCGCACGCAAGAAAACCATCTGACGACAAGGCCCTTTACCCCGACCGTGCAAGGAAATTTTTCGGCTACGATTTTCTCACCTCGGATGTAGTTGCACTTTTTGGGCGCGATTTACTGATGGGGTCATTGGGCCTTTCCGGCCCGCCAGACCGTGCCAGGCTGATGGAAAAGGACTGGGAACGGCACGGAGGCAATAACAGTATTTACATGAGCGCCCGTCTTTGCCGTATATGGCGCAACACCAATGATCAAATACCATTGCTATTTGCGAACACTTATGATGTGCAAACCGGTTATAAGGGCATCAGCGCCCCTGTAATGCTTAGCCAGAAAGACTTTCCCGGTACCGTATTGATAGAACAGGAAATGAAAGACAAAAGAGTTGACCTGCGCCTGGTGACGGCTGCGTTTTTAAGCGCCAGGTTTCCGTACGTAAGCCCGACGGGCCGGTTTAATGAGGAACATCGTTTTACCGACGGCGGTACCTTAGAGAATTCGGGCGGCGAAACCTCGTTGCATTCGTTGACCGTTTTTAGGCATATCCTGGACTCCCTGGCAAGCAAGGATGTTGTTTACAAGCATGTGAAGCTTAATTTTTTGTCGCTGCCAAACTCGATAACCGGCATGGATTCCCTGGGCAAGGTGAAAAATGTATATGAACTGCTGGCGCCTCTTATCGGGATAGTCAACACCGGCGGCGGCAATTCGCGCAAAGCCGACTCGATCAATATGATGCTTGCTAAGGATTCCGCATATGGCTACTTTACCATGAGGCCCCGCGCAATACCAATCATCGTACAAAAAAGAACAATATGGCCTGTATTGCCCCTGGGCTGGCAAATTTCTGATTATGCCATACGTCAGTTACAAGAGAGCGCAAAACGCGATGGCACCGACCTCGACGGTATATTAAAAGAATTTGGAATTGTAAGAAAGAAGGTAAAAAGCGGCTCAAGTCAATAGTCTTGAGTCGTTAGTCTTGAGTCGTATCCGGCTTCAAAATTCATTGCCGTTCCTTTTAAGGGACGGAAGAAATAAAACATAAAACAACGGCTTTAGCCGCAAAATATACGACAATATTTAAACGTGACCTGCTGGCCGGTTCGACAGAGGTGTTGAAGGAGTTGCAAAATATTTTTATATTGCCGGCGGAAATGGTGCCTTCCATTTAAAAACCGCGTTTGCTGATGGCGCCTGCAATCACCCGGGGATAAATACCCTCGGGCGTTATTATCAATGCAGGTAATAAACTTAAAATTTCAGGGATGAAAATATGGATCTTAGTATTTATCGGGGGCGGCATAGGCAGCCTGTGCCGCTACCTGGTGAGCCGTTGGTCTGCTGCTAATTTCTGGCCGGCATACCCGTTTTTTGGCACTTTTTTAGTGAATGTCACAGGTTGTTTTTTGATCGGTTTCTTTGTTTTTTATTTTACCGAGCTGCGCTTCGGCGCATCCTCGCTGCCATGGCGCTTGTTCCTGGTTACCGGCATCTGCGGCGGTTATACCACTTTTTCGTCTTTCTCGCTCGAAAACATGCAGCTTATTACGGCAAATCATATTTTTACTTTCCTGGCTTATACTTGTGCAAGTATTGTCCTGGGATTTTTGGCCACCTATACAGGCATTATACTGGCAAGGGCAATGTAATATGAAAACAAGTAAAATATTAATTGCAGCCGACGATAGCGACACTTCTACAAGGGCGGTTGAATACGGCTTTAACATTGCACGGGATTTGGGCGCGGGGGTTATCCTGCTGAGCGTGGTCGATCCGTCTGTTGCTGTGGGTAACCCTGATGCGGGTATATTCCCTGATGATGCACTGATAACCCTGAAAACGAAAACAGAGGATTTTTTACACCGGATGAAAGACCGCTTTGGCGAAGGTATCGATACCATATTGTTGTCTCCGGCAGGCGAGGTCCAGGCAACGGTGATCCAAACGGCGGTGGAATATGGCGCGGGCATCATCGTTACCGGCACCCATAACCGCACGGGCCTGAATAAACTTTTCAATGGAAGCATCGCCGAGTCGGTTATTCACCATTCGCCGGTACCAGTATTCGTAGTGCCTGCCGAAAAATAACCCCGCTTCAATAATCGCATAAAGTTGTGGCCTTTCCGCCGGAATCCCACACGGCCCTTCCCTGGAACATTGACCTGTTGGCTACTTTTTTCTCTCTCTAATTTAATATTATCTGTAGAAGGTAAAAAATAAGTGACAAGTTTCCATTATCATTAATTTTTTTTACTTTTATATAGCCTGAACCGGTTACAAAAAACATCCCCGGGAATTGATGATTCAGTAAAAAAGCCGCCAGGTTAGTTGATAAATTAACTTATTTATAGATCAGTCACGAAAAAATGAAAAGGAGATTAGTATTTTTTTAACTAAATATAGTTTAAATTTGTTTAAGACCAATTATTAAACTTTAAATAACATTTCGTTAACGTCTGGCCGGGATACTGTTATCCTTATCACCCCCTTATTTTAAGGCTCGCAGCATTTTTAACGAACATGTCCGGCAATTTAAGATTATCGCGCCTGGGCTGCATTGCCGGCAATGCCGGTTATGTTGCTTAGCCGTATTGTTTAAATTTTATGAGCGCCAAAACCCGTCACGTTTTACTGAGCAGGCTGTCCATCCAGCAGCGGTTACCCCTGCTTATGTTCATACTTCTGCTGTCGGTTGTTATACTGTATGGTTTTGCAAACTATTTCAGCCTGAAAAAAGCGAGCCTGGCCATAGGCAGGGAGCGACTGGGCACTATATCAGGACAGATAAGCGCTATGCTCGGCCAATCAGCCGGCGCGCTGGTAAAAGCGGGCAATACTGCCGCGGCTCAAAGTTCAGTAATACAGTGCCTGAAATCCGGCGGAAAAGACCATCGAAACGAAACGCTTGATGCATTGGATAAACTGCACAGGGATTCTACCTGGATTTCAGCCGAACTAACCGATACCAGGCTAACGCCGCTGCTCTATTCGCGAAAAACTAACACCCGGGTTAACGTTAACTTAAATAATGTAATTGCCTCCACACATCCCGGCCCCGACTCAACCCGGATTGGAAAGATATACAAGGTAGACGGATTGATGTATTACCCGGTCGTCACGGCCGTTGCCGAAAAACAAAAGGTGATCGGTTATATAATTGCCTGGGTCAGGCTCTATGCCTCTCAAAAAGCCGTTGATCAATTGTCGCAGCTGGTGGGTACCGGCGCCGGCTTTTATGTAGTAAATACCGATGGCAGCCTTTGGACCGACTTTATGAAACCGGTACCTCCCCGTACAACACATCTTAAAAATACAAGCCGCCCATTCGAGTATATTAACCCGGAAGGCAAACGCATGCTTGCTGACGCCAGGAATGTCGTTTACACCGATTGGTTAATCATGGCGGAGTTTTCCGAAGAAAATGTACTGTCGGGAGCTTCGGCCTTTGTAAAATGGATTACGGCTATCGGGCTGGTGATTACCGCCATCGGCATTTTTGCGGCGTGGCTTATGAGCCGCACGATTACCAAACCGCTTAACCAGCTAATTGCGGCGGCAAGGTTAATTTCAGAAGGGAATTACTCATCCCCCGTCCCGGTGGATGTGCACCAAAACGACGAATTGGGACAGTTAGCAAACGCCTTCAATATTATGCTCGGCCAGGTATCTTTAACGCACCACGAGTTGGAAAGCAAAGTAGAGGAGCGAACATCGCAGCTTGAAAATGTAAATAAAGAGCTTGAGGCATTTTCTTACTCCGTTTCCCATGATCTGCGTACGCCTTTGCGCGCAATAAATGGTTATTCCATTATGCTGAAGGAGGATTACGAGTCGGAACTTGACTCCGAAGGCCGAAGGATATTGCGGAACATCATTACCAACGCTAAAATGATGGGGCAATTAATTGACGACCTGCTTGCTTTTTCGCGTTTGGGGAAAAAAGAACTGGTGCGAAAGCAGGTTGATATGCGTGCGCTTGCTGCAACGGTCGTTAACGAATTGCTGCAGCACGAGCCGGAAAACAAATACCAGGTGCGGATTGATGATTTGCCCGTTGCCGAAGCTGATGAATTTATGATTAAGCAAGTGCTGGTAAACCTGGTGAGCAATGCGATAAAATATTCCTCAAAAAAAGAAGCGCCCTCGATTGAGATTGGCGCAATGGACGAGACAAACCGGACGGTTTATTATGTGAAAGATAACGGGGCCGGCTTTGATATGGCCTATGCCGATAAATTATTTGGAGTTTTTCAGCGCCTGCATTCGCAGGAAGAATTTGAAGGTACCGGCGTTGGGCTGGCCCTGGCAAAACGCATAATTGACAAACATATTGGCGCGATATGGGCCGAAGGGCGGGAAGCAGAAGGCGCTGTATTTTATTTTAGTTTACCTAAAAGTTAGATTTTTACAATATGACTGACGAAAAAGTAGAGATTTTATTGGTTGAGGACAATCCGCATGATGCGGAAATGACGATCCGGTCCTTAAGGAGGGCCAATCTCGCAAATAAACTGATCCATGTTAAAGACGGCGCCGAAGCCCTGGATTTTATTTTCGCCAGGGGAGCATACATTGAGCGGCAAATTGCAAATAAGCCGAAGGTAATATTGCTCGACATAAAAATGCCTAAAGTGGATGGAATAGAGGTATTAAAACAAATAAAATCCAATGACACAACCAAAACCATCCCCGTAGTCATCATGACCTCATCTAAGGAGGAGCAGGATGTAATTACGAGCTATCAACTTGGCGTTAACAGTTACGTAGTGAAGCCTGTGGACTTTGAGGGTTTTGCAAAAGCAGTGGCCGAACTTGGCTTCTATTGGCTGATCACTAACCAGGCAACCGAATAATTTCTAAAAACTATGACCCGTAAGTTACGAATAATACATATAGAAGATGTGCAGAGCGATGCGGAGATGGTTGAATACACACTAAAAAGATCCGGCATATCTTTTGAAAAAATTGTTGTCGATAAAAAGGATGAATACTTGCAACAACTTGCCGGCTTTAATCCCGACATTATTCTGTCCGACCATTCGCTTCCGTCTTTTAACTCCCTCGAAGCGCTGAGGCTGCTAAAGCAAAGCGGGATGGACATACCCTTTATCCTGATCACTTCTACAGTCTCCGAGGAGTTTGCAGTAAGCGTAATGAAAGAAGGCGCATCGGACTATGTGCTGAAGGACAGGCTTCAGCGTTTGCCCAGCGCCATAGTTAACGCGATAGAGAAATTCGAGTCGGACAACGACAGGAAAACATATCTTGGTAAAATAGTCGCCAGCGAGGCGTTATTTACGAAAGCTGAACTGATTGCTGAATTCGGTACCTGGAAACTCGACCTGTTGAATAACACAATGGAGTGGTCTGCCGGAACTTATCCCCTGCTCGGTTATGAGTATACAGACGCGGAACCATCATATGAAAATTTTATTAGAAACATCCACCCTGACGATCTTGCGGAAGTTGAAAATGTTTTTCAGGGTGCAAAGGACCAGGGCCGCGCTGTCGAAACGGATTTCAGGATAATTGACAAGGATGGAACTACCCGGTATGTACATTCCCAGTTTGAATTTGAGTTAAATGAAAAAGATGAACCGGTATTTGCGATAGGATTTAACCAGGATGTAACCCGGTCGAAGTTGGCGCAGTTTGAAATTGAAAAGAACCTGGAAGAGCTAAAAGCAGCCGGCGAGCGACAATCGGGCATTTTAAATGCCCTGCCGCCAAATATAGTGCTGCTTAACGAGGCCGGAAAAATTGTAGCTGTAAACGAATCATGGAAAAAATTTACAATTGAAAATAACCTTGGCGTGCCCCGGTACGGGATTGATTACAGTTATATAGCCATTTCTGAAAAAGCGACCGGCGTTGATCATGTGTCGGGGCGAAAAATCGCGGAAGGTATAAAAGAAGTCATTGCCGGCGCTGTAAAAGAGTTTTCGCTGGAGTATTCCTGTTATTCAAAAAACAAAAGGGCCTGGTTTCAAATCATCGTTGCGCCCCTGACCGATAACACCAAAAAAGGCGCTGTTGTGCTGCACATTGATATAACGGGCAGAAAGCTGGCTGAGGAATTAATGCTCCAATCGGAAGCCAATCTAAAAACCATCTTCGAAAATACCGATGTTGCCTACGTTTTATGCAATGCGGAAAATAAAATAGTTTCATTTAATTCAAAAGCTAATGAACTTAGCCACGAACAATTTAATAAGGCATTGAAGCCGGGCGGCAACGTTTTTAATTATTTCCCAAAAAATAGGATACCTAATGTAAAAGAAGCTATTCAAAAGGTACAGGCCAACGAGATGGTTAGTTACGAAACCAGCTACCCCCTAAACGACGGCTCGGCCAAGTGGTACGAAGTCAGATGGGCAGGCATACCGAACGAAAAGAACATGAATACCGGCTTCGTATTGGCGTTTAAAGACATAACGGAAAGAAAAACCGCCGACCTGGAACGGGATAAAATGACAAATGATCTTGTACAGCGATATAAAGATCTTGAACAGTTCACTTATATAGTATCGCACAATTTACGCGCGCCGGTAGCCAATATCATAGGCCTTTCAAATATGCTGAACAGCTCTGACTTTGATGCAAGCGATTCTGAGGATGTTTTAAGGGCCCTCTCAACCTCAACCAGGGTACTCGACCAAATCATCATGGACCTCAATCTTATCCTGCAGGTGCGAAGCAATATCAACGAACAAAGCGAGGTGGTTTCATTCCCCGAGCTTGTCGACAACATAAAACGCAGCCTTGGCAGTTTGATGGATAAGGAAAATGTTAGGATAAAAGTCGACTTTACTTCATGCGAAAGCATGGTTACCATCAGGAGTTATATGTACAGTATATTTTACAACCTGGTATTAAACAGCATAAAGTACAAAAGGGCCGGGATAGACCCTGTTATTTCCATTTTCAGCCGGAAAAAAGGCGATCGTTTAGAAATCACTTTTAAGGACAATGGAAGAGGCATTGAGGAAAAAAACTTTAAAAATCTTTTCGGTTTATATAAGCGGTTTGATACAAACGTAGAGGGTAAGGGCATCGGTTTATTCATGGTAAAAATGCAGGTCGAAAACCTTGGCGGAAAAATCAGCGTGCAGAGCGAACCCGGCGCTGGGGCTACGTTTAAACTGGAATTCGCGAAAGTTTCGGGCGGCGGTTGAATTGCGAGACTAAACAGGATGTTCGGACGATGAAATGATCTCTGTATAGGTTACCACATTTTTAATTTTGTCGTCAAGTTCATGAACAGCCTTCTCCATTAAGGCCAGGTATTCGCTGAACGGTTCGCAGCTATCTTCTTTTATCAAAGTCATCAGCCCCAGTATAGATGCTACCGGCCGCCTGTATTCGTGCGATTGGATGTAGGCAATGTTCAGCAGCGATTCGTTTTGAGCAGTTATTTCAGCGATCCTGTGCTTTTGTTCGTTAATATTTGTTGCATTATAAACAACGCTGACAATATTGCCGTACTCATCCTTTACCGGTTCGAGGGAAACATTCCACCAGATCGATCCTTTTTCACCAAAATTGATCAAAACATCCCGGCTGCTTCGCCTGCCCCTGAACGCCCGGGTTAAACAGCGCATAAACTCATCCTTATAAGTAGGACTTATATAGTCGAGAACGCATTTGCCCGCTTGTACCTGCTTATTGTACATTTCTTTTATAAAAATTGCCGTGGCTTTATTAAAGTCTATAACTTCAAGGTCACGGCTTACCAACATATGGCAGTAAGCCGAGCTGTTAAAAAATGCCCTCAACTTGCGTTCGGAGGCGTCAGTTTTTTCTTTTTCCTTTAACAGTTCCTGGTTATGCTCTTCGATCAATTTCAGGCTCATTTCAAGCTCCATCAAATGCATCACTTGTTTTGACAGGATAGTGAGCATTTCCTTCTGCCTGTTTGAAAACGAATGGGGCTTTTGGTCAAAAACACACAACGACCCTAAATGAATCCCGCTGCTGGTAATAAGGGGAACGCCGGCATAAAAGCGGATCGCATACGCTCCCGTTACTGCCGGGTTATTTACAAAACGCTCATCGAGCAAGGCGTCCGGCACTACTATCGCCTCTTCCTTGTCCACCAGGTATTTGCAAAAAGAATTCTCCCGGCTGTACGAATCGATATCGACGCCGACCTTGCATTTTATCCATTGTGTATCCTTATCCATCAGCGCGATCATCGCAATCGGCACTTTGCAAACTTCAGCTGTAAGGGTTACAAGATCGTTTAGCTCTCTATTTGTGTTGAAATTAAGTTTGTCGAATTGCTTTACTGTTTCGAGCCTTTTTTGTTCAGGATTTTTCATACGGATACAGCTTAAAGGTGACGATGGATGAATGAGCTTGTATTTCGGCTGTTTTTTAGGACAAAGCGCAGTCCACTTTTTTATTGTCCCTTAAAAGGACATTTTGACCCGTAGATATATATGTAATTGTATGGTAAAGTAATCAAGTGGCTATAAATCAGGGCATTATTAACTAATAGTTATAAAAATAGCGTTGTGTTTTTCGGGGGAATAATGGCGCCAAACGACAAACGGTCCTTGATCCCAACTTACTGCACGATGATAGTTTTGGTTTGCGTAGTATGCGCACTAAAATATCCCAGGCAAGCGGGGAATATGTTTGAAGGAGGGTTCGACGGCGCCACACCGCCACCGGGACTATTGCCTGATTGCTGCATTAATGCAAACCAGTAAGTGTAAACGGGCTTATCGACGCACTGCATTTCAACTTTTACAGTATCCCCCGGAAAGATATCGACGTCGGTTTCGACAAGATCGATGCTTATATCCCTGCCGTCAAAAAAATCATCGTTATAAGCGAAGGTGTCGTTTACCTGTACGCCATTGACCCACATTACAAAGCGGTATTGGTTTACAACATGCGCCGGGTCCTGGAGGTGAACCGTTATCTCCCGCCTGTTTTTGCTGTGGTTAAAATCATTGGGTTTCGAGGTAAGCGTGTCAAGGGCCACTCCCACCGGGATTACCGAACTTGCGGTATAGGTAGTCCCGCCAACGTTGACGGTCATTTTATAAGTAGTCCCGCTTACGCCGGCCATCGGACTTGTCGAATAGATGCCGGCTGGCCCTTCTATGCAGGGAAAGGTATTACCTTTATCGTCGCTTATCATAACGTGAGCTCCGGAAACCTGGGGGTAAACGTTCGCGCTTGTAAACGGCACGTTGCGGCTAAGCTTTACATATTGCAGCCCTGTTGTATCGGTAATATTTCCTTCAATTACCAGTTTCCCGCTGTCGTTTCCCAGTTTCAAATCGATAACTTTTGTGCACGACAGGGTCACTATCATTAATGCAGCTGCGCAAAATTTAATCCGGTTCCTTAACATTTGTTAAAATCTAAAATTCCAGGTGACCGATGGTATCCTGGTGGCAAAAATACTTGTTTCAACAGCCTCAGTTGTATTTGGCACCGTTTTGCTGTCGCGGAAAGTGATAATGTAGGGGTCGCGGTGCGCATACACGTTATAAACGCCGAATGTCCAGCTGGAGTGGTATTTCTTGTGCTCCTTTCCTTCAAGCGTTGCGCCTATATCCACCCTGTTTGATGAAGGCAGCCTGTAGCCGTTTCGCTGGGAATAAGAGAAGGTAGTGATGCCGCCAACCTGGTACTTGCCTGTAGGATAAGTTACCGCGTTGCCCGTCCCGTAAACAAAATCGGCCGAAAATGTCCAGCGCTTATTTAACTGATAGATGCCCACCACCGATATATCGTGCGTGCGGTCCTGTGTTGCCGGGAAATAAGCGCCGTTATTTATCGCGCTGAACTTTACCTCCGTCCGCGACAGCGTATAACCAACCCAGCCGTTGAATTGTCCGTATTTTTTCTTTAAAAATAATTCCAGCCCGTAGGCCCTCCCCGACCCGTAAGTCAGCAGCGATTCTACATCAGGGTTAACGATCAGCTGGGCGCCATCCTTGTAGTCTATCTGGTGCTGCATCCATTTGTAATAAACTTCCGCCGAAAATTCAAAAATATTCTCGCTGAAGTTTTTGTAAAATCCGGCAGAAACCTGGTCGGCTATTTCGGGCTTTATATTATTACTGCTCATCACGTAAAGATCAGTAGGCGTATTGCTGGTGGAATTGCTAAGCAGGTGAATATTTTGGGTATTGCGGTTATAGGAGGCCTTGACGGAATTCTCATCATTAAACCGGTAGCTTGCTGTAAACCGGGGCTCCAGGTCAACGTAATCTTTCACAATCGATCCGCTGCTGTACGTTGCTGCAGTTAAAACATCCCCGCCGGCACTATAAGTTTTAAACGTACCGGGGCCTAATAAAAATAAGCCGCTCAACCGCAGGCCATAAAGGAAAGTCAGCTTTTCGTTTGCACGCCATTCATCGCTTATGTATGCTGCGTTTTCAAACCCGAACCTTTTCTCGACGCTGCGGTTGTTAAAGCTTGAGGTTGAGTTGCTTGTAATATCCCCCGGCGCAATCGAATGGTGCAAAATATTAAAGCCGAATTTCAGCGTGTGGTTATTTCCTACGGAATATTGCAGGTCTTCTTTAACATTAACATCGGTAATTTGCGAGGTGGCTTTAAAATAATCCTGGCTTTCAAAATCAATGATGGCATAATTATAATTGCTGAACACGATAGAGGTATTGGAAAAAAGCCGGTTATTAAACAGGTGGTTAAACCTTAAAGTTCCGGTTGAATTGCCCCAATTAGTGCCAAAGGTGTTTTTCAGCAGCAGCACGTCTTTACCAAAGTAGCCGGATATATAAATGGCATTCTTGCTGTCAAAATGATAATTCGCTTTGGCGTTCAGGTCATAAAAGTAAAGCGAGCTGCCTTTTATGGTCGAATCGGACGATGCATGCAGGAAAAGATCAATATAGGTACGCCGGGCGCTCAGCATAAACGACCCTTTATCCCGTACGATCGGCCCCTCCACTTTTAGCCTTGACGAGATCAGTCCCAAGCCCCCTTGGACAGTATAGTTTTTATTATTGCCCTCGTTCATTTTTATGTCGAGCACCGAGGATAAGCGGCCGCCATATTCGGAGGGCATACCGCCTTTAAACAAGCTGACATCCTTAACCGCGTCGGAATTGAAGGTTGAGAAAAAACCAAAAAAATGCGATGCATTGTACACGGTCGCTTCATCAAGTAATATCAGGTTCTGGTCGGCCGCCCCGCCCCTTACATAAAATCCTGTATTGGCTTCGCCGGCCGACTTAACGCCCGGAAGCAACGAAATGGTTTTTAAAATGTCTTTTTCCCCCAATAATACCGGCACATTATTTACCTGCGCCATGTTCAGCTTTTCCTGGCCCATTTGAGGCGAAACCACATTGTCATCATTAGGTTTATTGGCTTTGATGACAATCTCTTTCAATTCATTTTTTGACTGCAAATCTATATTTACTTCCATGCTTTGACTGAGGGACATCTCCCGCACAACAGCTTCGTAGCCGGTGAATGTAAATACCAGGGTGTATTTGCCCGCCGGTGCTGATATTGAATAGAAGCCGTAGCTGTTGGTGATTGTGCCATTTTGCGGGAGTTCTTTTATCCTGATGGTGGCGCCTATCAATTGCTCGCCTGTCAATGCATCCTTTATTGTTCCGCTAACCGTGTATTTCTTTTGAGAAAAAGCTGTTAGCATCGTCAATAAGAACAGGACAGACAGAAAGTATTTAGCCATCAATAGAAATTTGATGCAAAAGTATCTTTAATTGTTACACATTTAGCCGTAATTGTGTAAACCGTTAATTAATTTACACGCATGTTAATTGAAATACGAAAAGCCCTGCCTTCTGACGAGGACAATATCTGGGAAATAATCCAGCCCGTGATTGCGGCGGGCGATACCTATGTTTTTTCGCCGGACTCGCCGAAAGATAAGATGCTTGGTTTTTGGATGGCAGCCGATAAGCACACTTATGTGGCTTTGAGCGGTACGCAGGTAGTCGGGGCGTTTTTTATTAAGGATAACCAACCCGACCTGGGCTCGCACATCGCTAATGCGGGGTATATGACCTTGCCGGCCGCTTTCGGGAAAGGCATTGGTACCGCAATGGCAAAGTTTTCTATCGAAGAAGCCAGGCGTCTCGGCTATAGCGCCATGCAGTTTAATATCGTTATTAAGACTAATCTGAGCGCCGTTTCGCTTTGGAAAAAGCTGGGATTTGAAATAATAGGAGAAATACCGGATGCTTTCCGGCATCGGCAAAATGGGTTGACCAATGCCTACATTATGTACCGGAAACTATAAGGCATCATTTTGTTGAGCTTTAAAGCTGATCGACCACGGCTTTCAATTTCCTGAAAGCTGTTTTGGCAACCAGCAAAGCATCCTGCTTGTAGTAGGCGGGGTTAAAAACCTCGACCGAAAGTACTAATGGATGATTATTCCGGCCTAATGTGCGCAGTATCCGCTTTATCGGGGCAACGCCGTCGCCGGGGTAAACCCTATCGGCATCGGTAATAACGTCAGGCGAAAAGCCGGCCGGGCAATCATTCATGTGAAGGATATCGACCGCCGATGGATCTATTAACTTCAGCGTATCTAGTTTCGTTTGCCCGCGATAGAAATGAAAAATATCCAGGAGTATTTTTGCCGACGGATGCCCGCTTTGCATGGCGCTGTATAAAACTTCGCTCACGTTTTGTAAATTTTTCATAAACCCCCACATTTCAAGCTGAGGTACAACGCCGCTCCTGTCGCCCAGTTCAAGTATTGTGCGGTATCGTTCGGCGATGACATCCAAAGCGGGCGCCGACGGTCCCTTTACTCCAAAGCCGGTAGCTGCAACTCTGTGGCAGCCCAGCTCTGCAAGCATGCCCATTTCCCTTTTCATGTTTTCGACGCCAGTTTTACGGGTCGCGTCGTCGTCCACTATCCACTCGTTAAAGCTAATGGTATTTGCAATCTTCAGGCCTAAACCATCCAGGTGTTTTTTTGCTTCGGCCACTGTTCCGCCTTTAGCCAGGTATTCGTGCAGTGAGTCTGCCCATATTTCCACCGCGCGAAATCCGGCAGCCGAAGCGGTTTGCAATTCTTTAACAAAGCCCAGCTTGTGGCCGCGAATGGTCGCCATATTCAGGGAAAAAGTAAACGAATATTTCCCCGGCTTATTTGTTTCCTGAGCGGCATCTGCAGTTTTGTACGTCATTGCCGCACCGGCGGAAATTCCGATAAGCTGCAAGGCTTTGCGGCGGTCTATTGTCGATTTTGACATATAATCAATTGGTAAGATGTCTTAATAATCAGTCTCAGGTCAAAAGTCTTATGTCAGATTTTGCCCTTTTTACTTCGAACTTAAGACTTTCGACTCCAGACTAATTCTATTTATATCCACTCCTCGTTTTCCTCCTCATCAATCGGAGCGTAATTAATGTATTGGACAAACCGCGGCAAAGCTGATGTGTTTGGGCTGCTGCCATGCGGAAGGGCCTGGTGCCATATAATGAAATCCCCCGCACCTGCCGCGATGGGCTTCGGCCCCAATGCGTATAAGTTCTGTGTCCGGGGATCAGTGCCTGGCGGTAAACTTTTCATCCAATCTTCAATCCGGTTTTGAAAGCCCGGAACAAGGGTAAACGCGCCCTGGTTTTCGGCGGTATCCGCAAGATAAAGAATACCCTGCGTGCCAAAGGGTATGGGCAACTTAATGCTCACATCCCAATGCAGGCGCGGGCCCTGGAACGGGCGACCCGGAATTTCAGGGGGATTAAAGCCTACCCTATCCGTGTTTACCCAAAGGTCGGTCCGTTTCCACAACTGCTCGTAAGCCCTTTGAATTTTAACTGAGCGGCGGTTTTGTCCAAGCAGCGGGTGTTGAAAAAGCTGCACCATAATGCCTTGTTTCGATGGATGGTCATTGTACCATGTGGCCGGTGTGTTCCGTTCTATCCCCAGGTAGCTGCACATCATTTCCACGGTTTGGTTGCAATCTTCACGGCTCACGGCGTTTCTGACTATAACGTACCCGTTTTCATCCCAAAAGGCCAGGTCGTCATTAGTGAGCACGTCAGGCAAGGTCTCGTTGACGGTCTCATCATCGTTACCGGCAACCAGGCCGTTAAATTTAGCCACCGTTTTGGCATCAGGGGCGCCGCTGGTTGCTAATATCCAGTTCTCAAATTCTTCGAATGAAGGGTTTTCCCGGTAAACGTACACCATCGTTTGCTCAAGCCCCAGCCCGAGGACTGATAACAAGGTGGTATCTATCCTCCATTCATCCCTGAAAGAATCCTGTTCGAGTTTGCCGTCTCTTTTTAAGACAGATTTATTCCAATAGCGCTCTAAATGCATCACGCCTAATTGGCCGGTTGAGGTAGAAGGAACGATCTCAGGAATTACTTCGTTCATAGTTGTTATTCAGGAAGCCTTGCCCATCGCATACAATATTCCGCCTAAAAGGTGCTTTAAATAAAGCGGATCGGCGTATGAGGCATCTGTGTGCCCCAACGCGGTATAGAACGCACGCCCGCCGTCATATTCGTGATACCAGCTCATCGGGTGGTTATCGCCATTGTTGCCGCCGGTATAAGTTTTTTCATCGATGGTGATCAAAACATGCAGGTTAGGGGCAATCCATTTAAAATTATACCACTCATCAAGCCGTTTCCATTCAGCGGGTAAATGCCTGGTGGCTATAAAATTAGGATCCACTATGTGAAGCGTTGCTACCTGTTGCACGCTGGGATGGTTTCTAAAATACGCCCCGACAAGATTGCCATACCATGGCCAGTCGTATTCAGTATCGGTAGCCGAGTGCACACCGACGAAGCCGCCGCCGTTATGGATATATTTTTGAAATTCGGCCTGCTGTGCATCATTTAAAACATCGCCGGTTGTGCTCAAAAATATCACCGCGGCGTATTGCTTTAAATTGCTGTAAGTGAATTTTTCGGAATTGGTGGTCGTATCCACATCAAAATTATTCTCCTGCCCAAGCTTGATGATCGCCGGAATGCCAACGGCGATGGAAGCGTGATGAAAACCTTTGGTTTTGCTGAATATTAATACTTTAGGTTTTGCAGTAACACTTAAGCTTACTAATAGTAATAAACTGATAGTCAATAATTTGTTTTTCATAGTTGGTTTATTAGTTCAATGGTTCATTAGTTCATTTGTAAGTGTGGCTGCATGGTCATTAATCAGTGTTAATCGCCTAAATCATTTTTAATCTGTGATCAAATGTTCCCCTTCTTCAACTCATCGGCGGCAAAATTAGCAGCCCGCGCCGTCAAAGCCATATAAGTTAAAGACGGATTCTGGCAAGCTGATGAAACCATGCAGGCGCCATCGGTTACAAATACGTTTTTCGCGTCCCAAACCTGGTTATGCTCATTCAACACAGATGTTTTCGGGTCGCGCCCCATACGTGCAGTTCCCATTTCGTGAATGCCGTCGCCTACATTATGGCCATGGTCCCAGGTGGCAATGTTTTTCACGCCGGCGCTATCCAGCATTTCTTTAGCTTCCCTAACAATATCAACACGCATCTTTTTCTCATTATCCTTTATTTCGGCATCCATAGCCAAAATAGGCAGGCCCCATTTGTCTTTTCGATGTGGATCGAGCGTGATCTTATTTTCATGATAAGGCAAAAGCTCGCCGAAGCCACTTATGCCGATGCTCCACTGGCCCGGCTCGGTAAGCGCCTCTTTAAAAGCTGAGCCTATGCTAAGCTCGGCAACATTTCTGCTCCATCCCTCGCGGCTTGCACCGCCCTGGTAGCCAAAGCCGCGCAGATAATCGCGTTTGTCGCCAAACAGGTTAGCGAACCGTACCACGTAAACACCGTTAGGCCTCCTGCCGAAGTAATACTTATCATCGTAACCTTCAACCGTGCCGGATGCTCCCAGGTTGTAATGGTGATCCATAATATTATGTCCAAGCTCACCGCTGCTGCTGCCCAGGCCGCCGGGCCAGATATCAGTAGCAGAATTCATCAATACCCAGGCGCTGTTCAATGTGGAGGCATTTACAAAAACTATTTTAGCATGGTACTCATAGGTTTGATGCGTTTCCGCGTCAACTATCTCGACGCCGGTAGCTTTTTGGGTATTTCTATCATAGATTATTTTGGTAACGATTGAAAAGGGCCTTACGGTTAAATTTCCTGTTGCAACTGCCGCCGGAAGTGTCGATGATTGCGTACTGAAGTATCCCCCGAAAGGGCATCCCTCCCAGCAGCGATTCCTGAACTGGCACTTTGTCCGGCCCGGAATTGCTTCCGTAAGGTTAGCGCTGCGCCCGATGATCATGTGACGGGTGTTGTTATAATGCCTTTTGATACGGTCGGCAATATCTTTTTCCACGCAATTTAAATCCATGGGCTTTAAAAAATGTCCATCGGGCAATTGCGGCAAGCCTTCTTTAGAGCCGTTGACGCCGGCGAATTTTTCTACATGGTCATACCATGGCGCAAGGTCTTTATAGCGTATAGGCCAGTCGACAGCCCAGCCATCCTTTAAATTTGCTTCAAAATCGAAATCGCTCCAGCGGTAGCTTTGCCGGCCCCATAAAATAGAACGACCGCCCAATTGGTAGGATCGCCACCAGTTAAAGGGCTTTATTTCGGTGTAGGGCGCATCCTGTTCGTTGGCCCAGTAGTCCATTATGGGCTCTGAAGCCCCCCAGTTGCGCGAGATAACCGGGCGTGCCTTGCGCTGCGCCTGGGTAACATTACCCCTGTGTTCAAACTCCCAGGGATCTTTTGCAGCCGACTTGTAGTCTTTTAAATGCTCAAAGTTGCGGCCGCGCTCCAGCATAATGGTTTTCAGGCCACGTTCAGTCAGTTCCTTCGCGGCCCATCCCCCGCTTATCCCCGATCCGATCACAATTGCATCATAGGTGTTGTTGGCCCTTGCCTTACCGTTTACATTAATAGAATCTGCCATAATAATTTAAAATTGGAGCGCGAAAACACGATGAAAAATTGGTTACACAATAATATTAATTAATGGGGCGATTAACAAGTAATAATTGTGATAGGAAGAATTGGGGCATTTTGCATGGCGGATATTTTACTCACCCGATCTGCGCTTCGCTGGATCACCCTTCTGCAAGCAGAAAAGAGGGGAAAGAAACCTGGCTATGCGCTTTGATGATTGACCCGCCCGGACTTTGCTGCGCTCGTCCGCCCTCTTTTCCGGCGAGCGGGTAAAGAGGGGGAAAGAAATGTTCTGATGTCCATAACACATAGTCAAGATACTGAGTTGTATCGCATAGTCAGCTGATTGACCGCTCTTCCTCCTTTTTTATGAAGCGAGAAGCAGAATAGGAAAACAAAATAAAAACTAAAAAATAATTTATCTTGCATGGTGTCATCAATTATTGAATTTTGCCGCGAACTAAGGCTGCGTGAAACGCCTGCGGAAAAAATTTTATGGCATCGTTTAAGAAATAGAAGTTTGGTTGGGCATAAGTTTTTAAGGCAATATCCAATTTATATAGAGGCTGTTTATGGTAAGAGATTGTATTATATACCGGATTTCTATTGCCACAAAGCCAAACTTGTTATTGAAGCTGATGGGCCAATCCATCTCTATAAAAAGGAATACGACAAAAATCGCGACCAGGTATTAAAGTCTTTAGGCTTAAGTATACTCCGGTTTGATAATTTACAAATATTGAATGATACTAAAACAGTGCTCGATTTGATCAAAGAAAAACTTGCCTAGTATTATCCCGCTTTTTTTGTTTTCTTTCCCCTCTTTACCGCTTGCGGAAGAGAGGGTGATCCAGCGAACCGCAGATCGGGTGAGTTAACTATCGAAGCGACACCTAAACCTTCCCCGCTTATTTCACCAACATGTGTCCTTCCGTTTCCAGTGCGGCAAGATGCGGGCAAAACCGGACCCGCCCATCACTCATCTTTACCGCATACTTTTGCTTTCCGGTTATTTTGCTGTAACCTTCTTTATAAATTTTAGTAATTTGGCTAATTATTACGGCATGAGCATTACCGTCTACGGTTTACAGGACATAAAAAAAGAATTGCAGCACCTGTCGTCATTGCAAATAGCCGACTTGTGCCTGCGGCTCGGACGTTATAAAAAAGAAAACAAAGAATTACTTGCCTATTTATTGTTTGAAGCCGATAACGCGCAGGCTTTTATTGAAAAGGTAAGAGGCGAAGTGGGCTTTATGTTTAGCCAGCTGCCCTCGCAAAGCTATGCGGCCGCAAAATATATCCGAAAGATTTTAAGGCTGATAGGCAAATACAATAAATTTATCGGTTCGAAACAGGCAGAAATCGACCTGCTTATCAATTTTTGTTACAATTACCTGCAATACACTGAAAGGAAAACATCATATAAACCAATGCGGCTTATCCTGACCAGGCAGGTGCAGAAAATACAAGTTTTGATTGGCAAGCTGGATGAAGACCTGCAATTGGATTACCGGGAGGATTATAATAACTTGTTAATGGAGGCCGAAAAGAAGTTTCCGTGGTTTTATAAGGACGATTATTTGTTGTAATGGGTGTATTTCACTCGTCGCTTCAACGCCAAACGTTCGGAACGTAAAAATGTTTGTATGTTTACTACCAACCAAACGTCCCTATGGGACGATTATAGCTGTTCTCGTCCCATAGGGACGTCTCGTCGGTAGCTTTAAAATCGCCCGGCGTTAAGCGCTCCGTAGGAACGCCTCGTGAAAATGCGACGATTTGAATTGCGCCTGTTGTAACATGTTGTATGTTTTAATATCTAACAATAAATTAACTGATAGTGGCAGAAAAAGAAGCAGCTTTTAAGAAGATTTACGAAGCCAATTCAAAAAAGATCTACCACTTGTGCTATGGTTACACCGGTGACGATGATGCTGCGAGCGACCTTTTACAGGAAACATTTTTAAAAGTTTGGCAAAACCTCGACAAATTCCGCAACCAGGCGATGATCTCTACCTGGATCTACCGCATTGCCGTAAATACCTGCCTGACCTATCTCCGTTCAGAAAAACGGCAGGCAAAGGATGAATTGACACCACTTATAGCGGAAAATAAAAAAGAAGAAATATCTGAGAAAAATGAGCAGGTAGCATTGCTCTATAAATGTATATCGAAGTTGGAAGAATCGGAAAGAATTATAATTACCATGGTGCTTGATGAGGTGCCATACCCCGAAATTGCAGACGTTTCGGGCATATCGGAGGGGAATTTAAGGGTGAAGATACATCGCATTAAACAAAAGTTAACTGAATTATACAACCACTATGAAAGAATTTGAGCACTTGATGTCGGTTTGGCAGGGACAGCCAAAGCCCGACAAGCTTTCGGTGGACGAGGCGTTGAAGCAGGTAAAGAGAGGTATACGGGGCATCACCCAAAAATTGTACTGGGGGATAGTTGCCATGATAGCCCTCGTAGCCTGCGCCTTTATAATAACGTTCTTTTTTGCTTTCCGCTCGCCTGCAACCACCATTGGAATATTGATCATATTGGTAACCATGCTGATGTACCTGTCCCTTATAGTACGTCATTATCACATTTTAAATAAGCACGACTTTACCCAAAACCCTGCCGAATACCTGGATACGCTAAAAGAGTACCAAAAGAACCGCAGCAAGGTAACAGGATGGTTTTATTATATTTATTTAATGCTCATCAGTGCCGGGCTGGCCCTGTATTTCATTGAGGTGCTGGAGAACGCCCCGCTTTACTTTAAGCTGATCACTTACGGCTCAACCATAATCTGGTTTTTGTTCATTACGTTCTACCTGAAGCCCCGCATGTTTAAAAACGAAGAAGAAAAGCTGAATTTAATGATTGACCGGTTGATACGTTTAAAGGAACAATTTGATTAATACCCATTCAATGTCGTTTAGTTAAGAAAGGGAGATTATTACTTCCCTCAAAAACGCCGCATGCCTCACCCTGCCCTCTCGTGATTGTTACACAACTAAGCGAGCCAACGATGGCTTGCAGACAAAGTGCTTTGAAATACCAATTACAACGTTGATTATTAGCATATTAGTCCATGCGAGGAGAGAAAACGCATCACGAAAGCTTATTCATGCGATTTCGGCTTTCCGACTATGTAACGGCTGATAATTTTTTGCTGTAGATTAAAAAGTTTGCTTGATTTGGAATTCGTGTACCCTGCAACTTTAAAGTATTATGGTACCGAAGTCAAAAATGCATCGATCCGGTTGTGTTTATGAAACTGATGCTTGTTGGGTATCCGGAAAACATTAACAGTATTCATCATTTAGCGTCTGTAAAGTTAAATTTTGTTAAAAAAACGGACACCTGTTATATTATTGTAAGGTAAAAGTCGTTCTTTTGCTAAACAATCGTATATGAAGAAACTTTCACTTATTGCCCTGTTATTATCGGCGGTTTTATTACTGCAAAACTGTAAAAAAGATACCATTTCGGCCACGGCTACCTCAAGCGCCACCATGTTTGCGGTTATAAACGATACTACGTGGAATGCGCAGACTATAAACACAACCATTACCTATAACGCAGCCACAAAAAGCAAGGTGATCAACTGTACGGCAGCGGCCAACAACAAAGAGCTGAGTATGCTGATCACGCAGGCCAATGCAAGCAACAGTGCCGGCTTTCCGTTAAATACCTATAATGCGAATGCTTCGGGCACCATTGCTTTTTCATATTTAACAAAGCAAAATAACGCTTACGTTCCACTTGGGACAGTCGCTGCCGGCTCGGGTACGTTTGTCATTACTGCCATCGACTCGGTAAAGAAACAGATGACCGGGACGTTTTCGTTCACGGCCTTAAAGAACAACTACGATAACAGCGGCAATATCGTATCGGTAACAATTTCCGAAGTGGCCGACGGCGCCTTTAACAACATGCCTTATACCTTTACCAGCAATTAAGGGAAGTCTAAAGTCTTGAGTCTGACGTCAGTGATATTTTACACGCTTTGGGACTTCTGACTTTAGACTTCAGACTTTAGACTTGACTCCAGGCTTTTCAATTATCTTTGCCAAAATTTTTTCTGAATGCCATTAAAAAACAAAGCCGTTTTTTTAGACCGCGACGGCGTATTGAATTGTGAAATTGGCGACTATGTATGCCGCCTCGAAGATTTCAAATTACTGGATAATTTCGACGCCTTAAAAACATTGCACGACCGCGGCTACCTGCTCATTATAGCAACCAACCAGGGCGGCCTGGCAAAGGGCTGGTACAGTGAAGCCGAATTGGCGAAAATGCACAACCATTTAAAAGAAGAATACCTGGAACATGGCGTTAAATTCACCGATATTTTTTACTGCCCCCACCACCCCGATTTTACCGGCGATTGTGATTGCCGCAAGCCCAAACCCGGCTTGTTATTGCAGGGAATTAAAAAATACAACATCGATCCGTCTAAATCATACTTTATCGGCGACCGTGAGCGTGATATCGAAGCGGCAAATGGCGCCGGCGTAAAGGGTATTTTAATTGACAGCAATCAGCCGCTGAGCGAGGTGCTTTGGATGATTGAGTAACTGTTGGAATGTTGTAAGGTTGAAATGTTGTAATGTTGTAAGGTTGGAAGGTTGTAGTGTTGGAAGTACATGTCTGGCTTCGTTAAAAAGAACGTCAAGCCTGGCTAGAAATAGTCCTTCCGATATAAAAAAAATGTGCAAATTAGAATTTTAGTAACATTGCAACTTTACAACCTTACAACATTACAACAATGGGCGCCAACCGCTATTTAGATAACCTCGATTCATTTATCGCCGCCGTTATTGGCTTTTACGTCATTTATCTTTTTACCGCCTACAGCGGTGTCGGCCTTTCGCCCGATTCTATTATGTATGCGAGCACGGCCACCAATATACAGGCGCATGGTTCGCTGCTCACTTTTAATAAAACTCCGCTCACTTTTTTCCCGGTTTTTTACCCGTTTTTTCTGGGCATAATCCAGTTTATCACCAGGGTTGACCCCATTAAGGCCGGGGCGATGATCGATGCGGCTCTTTTTGCTGCGGTAATATTTACCAGCGGGTGGATCATGTCGAAATTCATTACCAATCCTGTTATATGGTCATGGAATAGCCTTCAAAAATTCAAGATCATTCGCAAATGGCGTATTCTAATCGTTGTGGCTGTTTTACTGATCGTTGATTATTGTATTGCCCGGGCATTAGGAGGTAAAGTTGATATTCCTGATAACCTGGCATGGCTGGGATCTTCTGTTTTTGCAAAAGAAGTTACTGCAACGCCCTATACATGGTTCTTAATAATTTTCCGGGCCGAAGTTATAGTGATTGCACTTAGTTCGAGCTACAAAAGGCTGATCCTTGCGGCCATCATTCTTAGCCCCGGGCTGCTCGAAATCTATACTTACCTCTGGTCTGAAACATTGTTCATCCTCGAAATATTATTATTCGTTATCGCTTACTGGCGTTACATGCAAACGCATACGCTGAAATCATTGCTTTGGGTTGGCATTATTACGGCTATCGCCTGTATAACCCGCTACGTCGGCATTACCATTATCGGCGCCGGGGGCTTAATGCTGCTGCTGGATGATCAGCTGCCCTGGAAAAAAAAGACCGGCCATATTTTTTTCTACGGAGGTATATCGATCAGCCTCCTGGTTGGGAATTTGATATTGAACAGCACATCAACCGGCTTAAGTACGGGCACCCGCGAGCCATCTATCACCCCTTTTTCTGAAAACCTGCACTACTTTGGCACCGTAATTTGCGACTGGGGGGCGCTTAGTAACAAAGCCTATCCCTACGCGTGGTTAATAACGTCGGTGATCATGCTCGCGCTGATTGGCGTTTTGCTTTGGAAAGCTTTTAAGGGCAGGATAAACAGCTACGAAAATATTGTAATTGCTTTTGCCATTGTTTATGGTTTGTTTATCGTTATTTGGGCCAGCATACAGCGTTTTGAGCGCATCAACAGCCGCTTGCTGTCGCCCATGTTTATCCCGCTGCTGATCGCCTGTACCGATTGGGTGCCGGATGTTTTATTGCTTATTAAGTCGAAAGCAAAGTATGTGCTGGCCGGCGTAGCTATTGTTTTAATGCTGACTTTCGAATATTTCACCTACCAAACGGACTACCAGCGTTATGACGATGAAAACGATTACGGCGTACCCGGCTACAGCGATGACGACTGGAACAAATCGGAATTTGTGGTTTACCTGAAGCAGCATAAAAACATCTTTAAGCCCGGCATCCCAATTTATTCTGATGCAGACGAGGCGGTGTATCTATTTACAGGGATGTCATCGCAACTGGTGCCGCATAAATTCTTTAAAGCCGACGTGCAAAAGTTTTATGGGTACAAGCGTTTTTACCTGGTTTGGTTCGATAACCTTTATAATAATGAATTGCTGCCTTTGTCGGACATCATGCAGCATAAAAAGCTGGTAAAAATTGGCGGGGCTAAAGAGGGAGAGGTTTATTATTGCGATGGGAAATGAAGCAGAGTTAGATTTGACAACCCCGTACGTACGGGGTTGTCAAATCTTTGCTCTTCAAAATCAACGATATCATAAAAATCATTAAAACGGCGAAGCCTTCTTGAACACCGTTAAAAAAAACAATCGTGAAAAATCAGCGGTCATATTTTGATTTCCCAAACAACTCCCTATATTTGCGCTGCTAGTCTGTAGAGACGCAATATTTTGCGTCTTAATACTATACAAAAAATGAACGGTTATACATTACATCATCTTCATCTCCATCATCACCACCATGTGGTGATCAGATAATGTATGTTTCTACGCGAAATAACAAAACCCGTTTATACTTTTTATTATAGTTCCCTTAAAAACAATCAGTGAAAACATTAAAAATAGCCATCCAGAAATCTGGCCGGCTCAACGAAAAATCCGTCGAATTACTAAAAAACTGCGGCCTTAGCTTCGAAAACTATAAAAGCTCGCTCATTTCGCCGGTCTCCAATTTCCCGCTCGAAATACTTTTCCTGCGCGACGACGACATCCCCGAATACGTACAGGACGGCATAGCCGACCTGGGCATAGTCGGCGAAAACGTGATACAGGAAACAGAAGTTGAGGTAAGCTACCTCCAGCGACTCGGTTTTGGCAAATGCTCGCTTAAAATAGCGGTGCCAAATACCAACGACATTCAAAATCTTTCAGAACTCAACGGTAAATCAATAGCTACCACCTACCCTGCCATTTTAGGCAAATTCCTGAAAAAACATGATATACAGGCAGATATACGTACTATATCCGGTTCCGTGGAAATTTCGCCCGGCCTGGGTCTGAGCGATGCCATTTGCGATTTGGTATCAACCGGCGGTACGCTCAAAAGCAACGGTTTAAAACCCTTTGCGGATGTAATGACATCCGAAGCGGTGTTGATCGGCCGCGCAGGAAGCGAACATGAAGAGCTGGTAAAGGAACTGATCCAGCGCATACAATCGGTACTAAGGGCAAAAGAAACCAAATATGTGGTACTGAATGTGCACAGGGACAATTTACCTGCAATCGTTGCTTTGCTGCCGGGCGTAAAAAGCCCATCGGTTGTATCTTTGGCCGAAGAAAACTGGGTTGCAGTGCACACGGTAATCCCCGAACGCGATTTTTGGGACAGGATAAGCCAGCTGAAACAAGCCGGCGCACAGGGCATTGTAGTAATGCCGATTGAGAAGATCATACTTTGAAAAAGCTGGCAGTTTGCAGTTAGCAGTTTGCAACAGCGAACTTTCGACTGCAAACTGCCGACTGAAAACTGCAAACTGTAATGAAGCGATATAATTATTCTGATTTAAGTGCAACTGATATTGATGACCTGGTCCAGCGTAACGTTGACCCGGCGAATGAGATACGCGCGATTGTTGAAGATATTATTGCGGAGGTAAAAGCGCATGGCGATAGCGCTTTGTTGGATTATGCCTTAAAGTTTGATAAAGTGAGACTGGACAGGCTTTATTTGGATAAGAATGACCTTACTGAAATTGCCGCAGGCGTGTTACCCGAACAAAAGGCCGCGCTACAAACTGCCTACGACAATATTTACAAGTTCCACAAAGCGCAGTTAAAAGCCGAAGACAAGATTGAAACCATGCCGGGCGTAACCTGCTGGCGCGAGGCACGGGCCATTGAAAAAGTGGGTTTATATATCCCCGGCGGCAGCGCGGTTTTGCCAAGTACGTTTTTAATGCTGGGCATTCCCGCAAGGATTGCCGGCTGCCGCGAAATTGTGGTTTGCTCGCCGCCGCAAAAAAATGGCAAGGTAAACGCGTTTATAGCTTATGTGGCTTTATTGCTTGGCATTGATAAAATTTACCTGGCAGGCGGGGCACAGGCCGTAGCCGCGATGGCTTACGGTACTGAAACTATTACAAAAGTTGACAAAATTTTCGGCCCCGGAAATCAGTTTGTCACCAGGGCAAAAACCATCATACAGTCGACTACTACGACAGCCATCGATATGCCTGCCGGGCCTTCGGAGGTATTGGTGATAGCCGATGAAACCGCCAACCCGGTTTATGTTGCCGCCGACCTGCTGGCCCAGGCCGAGCATGGCATCGACAGTCAATCTATTTTGGTTTGTACAAGTGATAAAATAGCTGATGAAGTATTGGCGGAAGCCGAAAAACAGATACCCGTTTTACCGCGCGCGGAGATTGTTAAAAAAGCATTGGAAAACTCTTACATCGTGATAACGAAAAACCTTGATGAGGCAATGAATTTTAGCAACCAATACGCTCCCGAGCATTTAATATTAGCGACTACCAACTGGAAACTTCAAACCGCAAACATTATCAACGCCGGTTCAGTTTTCCTCGGCAATTTAACCCCCGAAAGCGCAGGCGATTATGCATCGGGCACAAATCACACCCTGCCAACAAGTTCCTATTCAAGGGCTTATTCGGGCGTGTCGGTTGATTCATTTGTAAAGAAGATCACTTTTCAGCACATAACGCCGGAAGGGATACAAAATATCGGGCCGACAGTGGAAATTTTGGCGGAGCTGGAAGGATTGCATGCGCATAGGAATGCGGTAAGTTTGAGATCCAAAACCTCCGCTAAATAGCGGAGAGTTACGTCCTAATGAATATTGAGATGGAAAAGGAAATAAATAAACAACAAGATCAAACTGATACGCCCAACGACAACTCCCCCTTTAGGGGGTCGGGGGGCCTAAGGGGCCTTCTTCGTGCAAACATCAGAAACCTTGTCCCCTACTCCTCGGCGCGTGATGAGTACCAGGGAGAGGCGAGCGTATTTTTGGATGCAAACGAGAATGCTTTTGGCTCACCGTTGGAGCAGCAGTTTAACCGCTACCCCGATCCCCTGCAATACCAGGTTAAAAAGCGTTTAAGCGAGATAAAAGGCGTGCCTGTACCCAATATATTTTTGGGCAACGGCAGCGACGAAGCTATCGACATACTGTTCCGCAGCTTTTGCAATCCCGGCGTCGATAATGTGATACTGGTGCCGCCAACTTACGGCATGTATAAGGTATCGGCTAATATTAACGATGTGGAAACCCGTAATGTGCCGCTGACCGAAGAATACCAGCTTAATCTGGAAGGCATTGCGGAAGCCATCGATAAAAACACCAAGCTGATCTTCATTTGCTCGCCAAATAACCCTACCGCCAACTCGATGAACCGCACGGATGTAGAAACCCTGCTGGCTAATTTTGGCGGGATCGTTGTAGTTGATGAGGCATATATCAATTTCAGCCGGCAAAGGTCTTTCATACAGGAACTAACCGAATATGCGAACCTGGTGGTTTTGCAAACGCTCAGCAAGGCATGGGGCCTGGCAGGTTTACGTATCGGGATGGCTTTTGCCAGCGAAGAGATCATCGAAGTGATGAATAAAGTAAAGCCGCCTTATAACATTAATGATGCTTCGCAACAGCTGGCCTTGCAGGCGCTTGAAAATGTCGACCAGGTAAACAGCTGGATAAAAGAAACGCTGGTACAAAGAGATAAGCTGGTGTTAGGATTAAAGGATTTTGATTTTGTGGTTGATATTTATCCTTCCGACGCCAACTTTATCCTCGTAAAAACAACCGACCCAAAAGGCATTTACAACTTTTTAGTACAAAAAGGCATCATCGTACGCGATCGTTCAAAAGTGGAGCTGTGCGAAGGCTGCCTGCGGATAACCGTGGGAACACCGGAAGAAAACAGTTTATTACTTCAAACTTTAGAGGATTTTAAATGAGCAAACTGCAAAAAATATTATTCGTCGACCGCGATGGCACCATCATAAAGGAAACGCCTGACGAGCAGATAGATTCCTTTGAAAAGCTGGAATTTTATCCCGGCGCGCTGCAATACCTGCCAAAGATTGCTGCCGAGCTGGATTATGAATTGGTGATGGTGACCAACCAGGATGGCCTGGGAACGGCATCATACCCGGCCGAAACTTTTTGGCCTGTTCAAAATTTCGTCCTTAAAACATTGGAGAACGAAGGCCTTATATTTTCGAATATTTGTGTCGACCGGACATTCCCATCCGAAAACGCCCCTACCCGCAAGCCCGGAACAGGCATGCTAACCCAATATTTTGACACCGAAAAGTATGATCTGAAAGGCTCTTACACCATCGGCGACCGCAAGAATGATGTATTGCTTGCTTACAACCTGGGCGCAAAGGCAATATGGCTGAATGACGACTCGAACCTGGGGGGCCACGAGTTTAGCGGGAAAAAGGAGGAAGAAAAGATCAAAAGCACGGTCGCGCTGGAAACTACCGACTGGCAAAAGATATACGAATTTTTAAAGCTGGGCCAACGCGTTATCGAGCATCGCCGCAGTACCAAAGAAACTGACATCTTTATAAAAATTAACCTCGATGGCAAAGGAGAGGCAAGGGTATCGACCGGCCTCCATTTTTTTGACCATATGCTCGATCAGATTGCCAGGCACGGCAGCGTGGATCTCCAAATCGTAGCCAATGGCGACCTGCATATCGATGAACATCATACCATTGAGGACACCGGCATTGCACTTGGCGAAGTTTTTGCGACGGCCCTGGGTGATAAAAAAGGCATAGAACGTTACGGCTTTTGCCTGCCCATGGACGATTGCCTGGCGCAGGTTGCCGTTGATTTCGGCGGGCGCAACTGGATAGTTTGGGATGCAGAATTTAAACGGGAAAAGATAGGTGAAATGCCCACGGAAATGTTTTTTCATTTTTTTAAATCATTCTCCGATGCGGCGAAATGCAACTTAAATATAAAAGCCGAAGGCCAGAATGAGCATCACAAAATTGAAGCTATATTTAAAGCCTTCGCCAAAGCCATTAAAATGGCGGTAAAAAGGGACGTAAATAATATGGTTTTACCCTCAACTAAGGGAATATTATAGTTGGCAGCAGGCAGTTTGCAGTGGGCAGTCAAAAAAACTGCAAACTGCAAACTTAAAACTGCAAACTCAAGATAAATATTGATGATAGGCATAATCACATACGGCGCCGGGAACATCTTCTCGCTTACTGCCGCTTTAGAGCGGCTGGGGATTTCTTATGGAATGATCAGTGATACACAAGATTTTGAGCAGTTTGACCGTTATATCATACCAGGTGTGGGACATGCAGGTGCGGCAATGAATAAACTGGAACTGACCGGGTTAATACCTACTATAAAATCGCTTACAAAGCCCGTTTTGGGTATTTGCGTAGGCATGCAGTTGCTCACTTCTTATTCCGAGGAAGGTGATTCAAAATTGCTGGGTATCTTCCCGATAAAAACTTTAAGATTTGCCAATAGTACCGAATATAAGGTACCGCATACCGGCTGGAACAGGGTATATCCCGAAAAGGAAAATCCACTTTTTGAAAATATTCCTAACGGTTCCCATTTTTACTTTGTACATTCATACTTTATTGAGTATAATATCGCGTATACTCTATCATCAACAATATATAACAACAAGTTTTCGGCATCAATTTGGCGGGATAATTTTTATGGAGTACAATTCCATCCCGAGAAATCAGGCGCTTACGGTGAGACCTTACTAAAAAATTTCTCAAAACTTTAAAAGACATGTACATAATCCCTGCAATTGACATATTAGATAAGAAAGTGGTCCGCCTTCGGGAGGGCGACTACAAACAGGTGACGGAATACGACGTTTCTTTAGAAGAAATGATCGAGAAATACCAGTCCAACGGCACCTATTTTATTCATGTTATTGACCTGAACGGCGCCAAAAACGATTTTTCAAACCAGCAGTACCTTTTTGACGTGATCAAAAAGACCGACATGCAGGTGCAATACGGCGGCGGCATACGCAGTATCGACAAGGTTAAGGAACTGATAGATGCCGGAATTCACCGCGTAATTGTAGGTACGCAGGCGCTTACCAATCCCTCGTTCCTGAAAGACCTCAGCCGGGAGATATGCGGCCGCGATAAATGCTCAAGCCAGGTGGTAATTGCCATAGATGTGCTTGATGAGGTGATCAAGTATTCAGGATGGATGGAGAGCTCGCCGATTAAGCTGATGGACTACGTTGATAAATGCCTTTCATTAGGCTTTTTTCGTTTTTTATGCACCGATATCGGTAAGGACGGCAAGCTCGGCGGCGCCGGCATCAAGCTTTACGAAAAACTGCTCGACCACTCCCCTTTCATCAAGCTGATAGCATCGGGCGGCGTTAGCTCAATGGACGATATTTATCAACTAAGCAATATCAAGGTAGAAGCCTGCGTGGTAGGCAAAGCCATCTATGAAGGCCATATCAGCATCGACGAAGTAAAAAACTGGAATTTGGAGTCGTTGATTTCCATCTAAAGCCCCCTGACCCCCTGAAGGGGGAACTGTTGTTTGATATGAACGAAATAAAGCCAGCCGGCCCATTAAAGGGGAACTATAGTTTGATATGAAAAAAAAGATGTTTATGGGTGCCGGCAATCTAATTTTTAAGAACGCAGCAGTACTCAGAAATAACATGACTCCGGCCGAGATGTTATTGTGGGGACATTTGAAAGGCAGTCAACTCGGCACAAAATTCCGGCGACAACATCCATTAGGCATTTATATCGCTGATTTCTATTGCCATCAACATAAAATCGTTATTGAGATTGATGGCAGCATACATAATATTCCTGAAATTGCTCAAAATGACCTCCAAAGACAGCTTAATATTGAAAACGATGGCATCAAAGTTCTTCGTTTCAAAAATGAAGAAATATTCAATCAATTAGAAAAAGTGTTAGTTACGATAAACGAAGCGATAAGCTCCCCCTTCAGGGGGCGGGGGGGGTTATCGAAGCGCATCATCCCCTGTTTAGACGTTAAAGACGGCCGCACTGTAAAGGGCGTAAACTTCGTCGATTTGCGCGATGCCGGCGACCCGGTCGAGTTGGCCTGGAACTATTCCCGCCAGGGCGCGGACGAGCTGGTTTTTTTAGATATAACCGCCACACACGAACGTCGAAAGACCATGGTTGAGCTGGTTAAGGCCGTTGCGAGACAAATAAATATCCCTTTTACGATAGGCGGCGGTATTAACGAAATTGCAGATGCGGATGCATTGTTAAATGCGGGAGCGGACAAGATTTCCATAAATTCGGCAGCCGTGCGTAACCCGGAGCTGATTGACGAAATGGCGAGCGCATTCGGGGTTCAATTTGTGGTGATTGCCGTCGATACCCGGCTAACAAATGGTTTAAATCTCGTCCACTTAAACGGCGGCCGCATACCAACGGAAAAAGAAACCCTGCACTGGATAATGGAGGCCGAAAGCCGCGGAGCGGGAGAAATACTTTTAACTTCCATGGATCATGATGGTACAAAAGCGGGTTTTGATAATAATTTATTAAAATTGGTGAACGATGCGGTGAGCATACCGGTTATTGCATCCGGCGGGGCCGGTTCCGTGCAGCATTTTGTTGATGTATTTGAAAAAAGCAATGTGGATGCCGCACTCGCAGCCTCGGTGTTTCATTATGGTGAGATACTGATACCTGACTTGAAGAAGATTTTGAAGGAAAATAATATCGAGGTGAGGGAAGTATAAGCAAAACTTGTTTTGACGAACCGGATTTAGAACTAAAAGGATAGCGTAATAAAAAGAGTGCATTATTTCGAGGCACCAGGGGAAAACCTTTCAAAACTAGTCAGCGAATTTTCATAGTTCGGCAAGTTTTCTCACTATCGCTCGAAATGACATGCAAGGGAATTAAACGATGAATATCGACTTTAACAAAACAGACGGGTTAATCCCGGTAATTATCCAGGACGAGCAAACACTGGAAGTGCTGATGCTTGGCTATATGAACCAGGAAGCCTATGATAAAACGGTGCAGGATAATATAGTTACCTTTTTCTCGCGCTCAAAAAACCGGCTGTGGACAAAAGGTGAAACCAGCGGCAACTTCCTGCATGTAAAAATGATGCACCTCGATTGCGACAACGACACCCTGCTTATAAAAGTAAAAGCCGACGGCCCGACCTGCCATACAGGTGCGCGCAGTTGTTTTAGTACTGATTATAACCAAAACTTTATAGCGAAACTTGAAGAGATAATTGACGACAGGTATATCAACCCAAAAGAAGGCTCGTACATAAATAAGCTGCATGGCAAGGGTTTAAATAAAATTGCGCAAAAGGTTGGTGAAGAGGCTGTTGAGACAGTAATAGCCGCGTTAAATGAAACCGAAACGGACTTCATCAATGAATCATCCGACCTGGTTTTTCACCTCCTTATTTTGCTCCGCGAAAAAGGCTTAAACCTGGAAACAATCGCTAAGAATTTAGAGGAAAGACATAAATGAGTGGGCAGTACGCAGTTTGCAGTGGGCAGTTCTTATTAGTTCTAATTAAAATGGCTCACGCAAAGCTGCAAACTGCAAACTGCAAACTGCAAACTGAATGACCGTTAAAAAAACAACAGCATTAACCGGCCACGGCAACCCGATATTTACGCTGGAGCTGTCGCAGAAGCCAGGGATATTATTTACCGGCGGGAACGATAAAGGCCTGGTGGAATGGAGTCTGAAAAACTATTCCTTTATAAAAGTATTATTCCCGGTTGCGGCTTCTGTTTATGCCATTCATTGCCCGGTTGGTCTCCCCTTGTTATTTGCAGGTTTGCGGAATGGCGACGTTCTGGTGTTTGATTTCATAAAACAGCAATTGGTCGCTACCCTGAAACATCATCAAAAACCGGTATTTGATATTAAGTCGGTGAACCAAATACAGGAATTGCTGGTAGCTTCTGAAGATGGAACCGTTTCGGTCTGGAGCCTTGGCACGCTGTCTCTTTTACATACCATTAAAGTTTCGGGCGATACCATCCGGTGTATCAGCGTATCTCCCGACCAAAAGCAGGCTGCTTTCGGCTGCAGGAGTAACGAGATAAAAATATACGGGCTTGAGGACTATAGCCTGTTAAAATCATTGCACGGGCATACCATGCCGGTTTTTTCGCTGCAATATTCAAACGACAGCGGCTACCTGGTGTCGGGCAGCCGCGATGCGCAGGTAAAAATATGGGATGCGCTGTCATTTACCATGGTGCACAATATTCCGGCTCATTTATTTGCTGTAAATTGTATTGCTTTTCATTCCACGCGGCCATATTTTGCTACGGCGAGCATGGATAAAAGCATAAAAATATGGGGCGCTGACGATTTTAAATTGTACAAAGTGATCAGCCGCGATAAAGGCTTTGAAAGCCATGTGTTGTCGGTGAACAAGATTGCGTGGAACAACGACCAGCTTATTTCAGCCGGCGATGACAAGGTGATAATTGTATGGGATATTGATTTTAGCGATTAAAGCATTCTTTTAATCGTTTTTAGCTTATGTGTGTAGCGTTTCAGGTCTGCTGAAAAAATACCTTTTTCGTCGATGGTATCTATTTTTACTTTTCCCGAGGCATGAATAATATTCTCATTATTCAGCAATATCCCAACATGAACCACATTTCCCTCTGGATTATCAAAAAAAGCGAGATCGCCGAGCCGGGTTTCCTGCAGCGTGTTCACGGTATAGCCCTGCTGCACCTGCTGACTCGCATCGCGGGATAAATTTATGCCCTGCAGCTTAAAAACGGCTTGCGTAAATCCCGAGCAATCTATACCAAAATGCGTGCGGCCTCCCCATAAATAAGGAACGTTTAAAAACGACGTAGCAGTAACGGCGATATTTTCTGTTTCGCCTATTTCACCGATTATTTCAAACCGGTCGTTGCCGATATGGCAAGTCGTGCCCTCTAAAAAGGCAAGCGAGCTGCCCATAGGCAAATACAAAATGCTATTGTTGGCTATTTTCCAGGCTTGGGTTACAGCACGGTGGGTTAAAGGCGGCGGGGTTTGTTTAAACCGTTTGAAAGCTAAATGGCCCAGCATTATAAATTGCAGGCGTCCTATCCAACCCGTATAGTTGTCGTGAGCGGTGGTAATTTTTACCCAACTCTCTTTCCACTCGATAATTTCAAATATTTCCCCGAACAGTACCTGTGATACCTGTTCGCTCCTGTCATTAGGTTCGGCCCGGAGGGGGATGATAGAAAGATTGCAAATTCCGTATTCCATATAAATCAGGCCGTGTACGAAAAGTAAGCACTAAAGGTTAAGGCGCTATAAAACGGGGGTGCTTCCGATGGTAAGTCGGGCTATGCGCTTTTTCTATTTATCAAATCGAAACAAACCTATTCGTTCATATGCAGCCACTCTTTTTTGGCAAGCAGCTCTTCTTTGGTTTCACGCACATCCTCATCATCCACACAGCAATCAACGGGGCAAACGGCAGCACACTGCGGCTCGTCATGAAAACCAACGCATTCGGTACATTTATCCGGAACTATATAATAAATATCATCTGATAATGCAGCCTGGGTCTCTTCAGCATTTAAAGTATTGCCGTCGCCAAAATCAATAAGCCCCTTTAACCCCGTACCGTCCGAAAAGCGCCATGCAGCGCCTGCATCATAAATAGCATTATTGGGGCACTCAGGTTCGCAAGCTCCGCAGTTTATGCATTCATCGGTGATTTTAATCGCCATATTTCTTAATATCTTATATTCTCAATTAACTTTGCCCGGATTAACGAGCACACAAATATAACAAAAAAAGGATTTGCGGCTTTAAATCCTTACCATCTATATGTCAAAATTTAACAAACAGCACTTAATAAAGGTTTTTGCACAACTTGGAACACAGCTAAATAATCCAAACGACCAGCTTTTAGAAGTTATAAATGATCAACAATACCATAACGCCTGGTTTACTCCCGAAAGTGTTTTACAGGCCGTAACAGCCATCGGTAGAATGCTGAACCCAGCGGATTTAGAGACATGGCTGGATAAATATCCTATCGCTCAAAACAAAAAAGTTAATAGCGTGGGTTTGATATTAGCCGGCAACATACCGCTGGTTGGCTTTCACGATGTGCTTTGCGTATTGGTAAGCGGTAACCATGCACTCATCAAAGCTTCCTCGCAGGATTCACGCCTTATCAAACACGTTCTGCAATTGCTTACGGACATCGACAGTAGTTTTGGCGGCCAGTTTAGCTTTGTTGAACGGTTAGAAAACTTCGATGCCGTAATCGCTACCGGCAGCAATAATACCTCGCGTTATTTTGAGTATTACTTTGGCAAAGTACCGCATATTATACGCAAAAACCGGAACAGCGCGGCGCTGCTGACAGGTAATGAAACAGCAGAACAATTACATGCGCTGGGGCATGATATCTTTGATTATTATGGCCTTGGCTGCCGAAACGTATCAAAATTGCTGGTGCCGCAGGGATATAATTTTGATTTCTTTTTCGAGTCGATAGAAACTTATCAGCCTATTATCAATCACCATAAATACAATAACAATTACGATTACAATAAATCTATTTACCTGGTAAACAGCGACAAACATTTTGACAATGGCTTTTTATTGCTGAAGGAAGATGAGAGGCTTCCCTCGCCGCTGGCGGTATTATATTATGGATATTATAAAGATATTGAGTCGGCACAAAACCAATTGGAAGCTGAAGCTGATAAAATACAATGTATTGTTAGCGCCGCGCATTTACAGGTAAAAACCCAGGTAGTTGATTTCGGCATGAGCCAGCAGCCGGCATTGTGGGATTATGCAGATGGGGTGGACACAATGGCGTTTTTGACAGTTTTGTAGCAGCCAAACTTACGAAGTTTAAAAATCTTCGTAAGTTTCAATCCGTCCGCGGCCGGAGGCGCCCCGATGTATCGCACAAGCTCAACTTAGGGATCTGAATATCGAACACCGGATTTCGGGCAATGACGTAAAAGGCGGAATTCGATCGTCAATTCCTCCAGTTCCCCTTGGGTCGATGGTTGTGCAATCGAATCGGCCCCAGGTACAATAAAGGCCGTATTTTTTTTCCGGGACTTTTTTTGCTGCAATCGCCCCCCGGCAGGTGTAGCATCAAACCTCAAAAAGTGGCCAAAATGGTGCCATGATTTTGTCAGTGTCAAAATTTTGTCAGTAGTAACTTATTGACCATCAATGGTGTATCAGGTGTAGTCCCGCACGTGCGGGATAGCATGCTACACCTGCAGATTCACATTTCAATCAAAAGATAAATGGATCCCGCCACTTCACGACAGCTCCCACCCTATCCATGCTACGAATGCCGCCGCTTTTGCAGCTAAAACGCCTACGCCGGGGTTAAATGGGTTGTTGTTAAAGTCGGCTATGGTGCTTCCTTCGCCTTCAGGCGGGCGATGGTTTACATCGATGGAATACCGCCAGTATTCGGCATGGTTTGTCCATTCCTCCTGGTTTACCAGCTCGGGCGAGCCGGCCCAGAGGTTCCAGGTTAAAACGTTGCCTGCCAGCAGCAGGTTACCGGACCCTGTGTTAAAAAGGTCCATCACCCAACTGTTAAATTCATCCGCTATTGGATTGGAGGTCGAATCGATCTTTCCAATCCGCACCGCTAAATTCGCGACAGTCCAGGCATAGTCGCGCCAGTGTTTGGCCCGGTCGGGATAAGGATAATCGGGGCGTTCACCCATCCGCACCTGTATGTCGGGCAGGCCGTTCTCGTCAGTCGCATTTATCCTGATCCCTTTTACCTTACTCAGAGGCAGCTTGTTATCGCATAGCTTGTCCAACTGCAAAAGCTTTTGCCAGAACCAGCCCTCCGCACTGTCGGGGCTAAACCATATGGTGGGTTTAATAGTAATATCGGCTGCAAATAATTGAGCGTTAGGCGCAGTCTCGTCAATCCAGCCCCTGTTCCCGGTCACGGTAACTTCAATATTCATGGTGGCGCCCAGCGTAGGGAAATAAACACCCTGCTGCGGGCATATAATAGACCAAACCCTCCCGGTATTGTCATACCCGAGCCTGGATATATCCGGCGCGAACATCTGGTACCGTCTTGTAGCGGGATTTCCCGGGGTGGTCTCCCAGCTAAATTCAGGCCACTTGGCCCTTAACATGCGCGTGATGTTTGGGATATTATTCAAATTTCCCTCAAAAGGCAGCGATGAAAGCAATGCCGAATTTGGATACGGCTGCCCGGGCGGATTGCCGGAAAAGCCACCGATCCATCCTGCAGGAATGAACGACGGTTGCTTGGGTGCGCCGGTGTTGTGAGTTAGGCTCATGATTTTAAATTTTATTTGTGAAATTATTGTTTAGGGCGACCGGTAGGTTAGCCGGGTAATCTCAGTGCCAAAAGGACATTAAGATTGAGATCAATATTAGATAAAATATTGCAAAATAAAAACGTCGCGGAGATTAAATTTTGTAATATTTGTATGCCGCCTTAATGGCAATCATATCAGTTTGATGCAACCTGCCGCGCAAATTTGCCTGGTTCAAAACGACAAATAAAATGAGAAAAATTATTGCAGCTTTATTATTGTTTGCGGCTGCCCTTACAGCATCTGCACAGCAGCCTATCCGGGTATGCGTAGCCGGGCTTAATCACGACCATGCCCATGGTATTTTAAGGCGCTATAAGGATGGAACCGTTGATATCGTCGGTATCTCTGAACCCAATAAAGCGTTGTGGGCGAAATATGGAAAGCTTTACCATATTCCCGACTCCCTGTTTTTTACTGACCTTAAGCAAATGGTGCTGTTGAAAAAGCCTGATGCAGTTTTAGGCTATAATGCAGTTGCAAATCATGTTGATATTGTTGAGATATGCGCCCCGCTGCATATCCCCGTTATGGTCGAAAAACCCCTGGCCGCGACACTGGAACAAGCTAAGCGCATGGAAGCGCTGGCAATTAAGTACAAAATAAAGCTGCTAACCAATTACGAAACAACCTGGTACCCTTCAAACCTGTCGATTTATAATACGGTAGCTGCAGGGACCATCGGCCCGATAAAAAAAATGGTAGCGCACGACGGGCACCAGGGGCCAAAGGAAATAGGCTGCAGTCCGGAGTTTTTAAGCTGGCTGACGGACCCTGTTTTAAACGGCGCCGGCCCGCTGAATGATTTTGGCTGCTACGGGGCGGACCTGATGACCTGGATGATGCATGGCGAACGGCCAATAGCCGTTACAGCTATAGCGAGGCATTATAAACCGGATGTTTATCCGAAGGTTGAAGACGATGCTACCATTATTGTTGAATACAAATCGGCGAACGGCCAGATAGAAGGATCGTGGAACTGGCCTTTTGGCATTAAAGACTTTGAAGTTTTTGGTGAGACGGGATATTTGCATGCCTTAAATGGCACTGATATTATCAGCCGGATGCGCGAAAATATCAAAGGCAGCCAAACAGCAGCCCCCCTGCCCGCCCCGATCAACGATAATATCCTTTATTTAACCGCCGTACTTCGCGGACAGTTGCCGGGGACCGACGATCTTTCATCTTTAAAATACAATATGATAGTAATGGAAATATTGGATGCGGCAAAACGTTCAATCAAGGAAGGAAAGCGAATTGTTTTGTAGCCGTGTGTACCGCTGATATTTCGCCTGTAGATGTGATTTGATAAAAATTCAAACTTTTTCGGGGTAATCAACTTTATATTCAAAAGCAAAATTATACTACATTTGCCCGCTTCAAATTATCATCTGTTATTATGCTAAAACAATTCATTTCACTCTCAACATTTTGTCTGTTCAGTTTATTTTGTGCTGCCCAGGGAAATACCGCCGCCATCATGGCCCGCAAGCAAGTACCCATTGTTTGTTATCATCAGATCCGCGACTGGAGGCCAAAAGACTCCAAGGTCGATAAAGACTATATCATCCCTCCTGCCGCTTTTAAAGCGCACCTGAAAATGCTTGCCGACAGCGGTTATCACACCATACTTCCCGACCAGTTATATAATTACCTGACGAAGGGCGCCGCACTCCCCAGCAAGCCAATCATGCTGACTTTTGACGATACGGACGTTGACCAGTGGAATGTGGCAAGGCCGGAAATGAAAAAATACGGCTTTAAAGGCGTATTTTTCATCATGACAATCTCTCTTGGAAAAAAACATTATATGAGCAGCGAGCAGATAAAGCAGCTTTCTGACGAAGGTAATGTTATCGCCAGCCATACCTGGGACCATCACAGGGTCGACAGGTATCAACACAATGCTAATCCCAAAAAGGATGATTGGGTGCTTCAAATTGAAAAGCCAACCAAAAAACTGGAGGAAATCACCGGTAAAAAAATTGATTACTTTGCTTACCCATTCGGCGTATGGAAAAGGCCCGTTTTGGCTGAGCTGAGAAAATACGGCTTTAAAATAGCCTTCCAATTAGCTGATAAACGCGATGTCACCGACCCGTTAATGACCGTAAGGCGGATATTGGATAGCGGCTACTGGAGCACCAAAACGTTCAGTAACGCCATCAGGACGGCTTTCAGGGGCTAGGAGAACGAGAAAAACAGCGCCACTGAAGATCCGGCCTGGCGTTTAGTTTCTTCGTTATTTTTAATTTATTATTTAACTATATTGGACACTTAATTTAAAGATTAAAGCCCCTCAAAATTATAGTTGCGATGATAAAGTCCCGTCTTGTGAAAAGTTTGCCTGTCATTCTTTTACTCATAGCAGGCAGTAAGGCCTATAGCCAGCTGCCTGCGGTTATAACCGAACATTTTAACGCCCTAAGCAAGCATGATGTAAAAGCCATTGCAGCGGGGTATGCGGATAGCGCAAAAGTTTACTCACCAAACTGGGAAGGCGCTAAAACCGGGCCGCCCGGAGTAACGGAAGTTTATACCCGGTATTTTTCATCAACGCCCGATCTTTTTTATAATATAACACACATTATTAATGCTGGCGAAAATATAGTTGTCGAATACACCTCTGGCGGTACGCTTTCGAATCCTGAAAGTGGTACACCTGACTATATGAAAGGCAAAAGGTACACCGTTAATTATTGTGCCATCTTTACCATAAAAAACCGCAAAATAACCAGGGAATCAGATTATTTTGACCAGGTAGCCTTTTTAAGGCAGGTGGGATTTTTCGATCAGCACTAAATTGGTCCGATCATAAATTTTCGCCTGAAGGCCCCTGCCCTTTGTTTGACGATTTTTCTAACAATGGTTCCAGGTCGTCATTATCGGTATATGAGTTTGCCGGTTCGGTATTCGGATGCTGTGTTTCCTTGTCATTATCTTTTTCAGATATCCATTTAATTGCCTCATCTAATTCGGCCAGCGGAAAGCCCTTTGCCTTACCCGGAATAAAATACCGCACAATGTCGGTAAGCCATTCAACGCCTTTCTGGTCCGTCACTACGGCAATTTTATTCAATTTGGAAAAATGTTTTAGTGCAAGCTTAAAGTCTTCAAACCATGCCGCCGCCGAAAAATTTTGAACGCCGGTATCCAGCACCAGCAAGTAATCTATTTCGCCCTGGCGTGCAACCAGTTCATCAATACGGGGGATCAATACCCTTTCGTAATCGTCTTTGTCTACCTCGCCGGTCGCATGTATACCCACTACGTGCGATGGAAGGTTATCCATGAATTGTAACATTTTCTTAAGTTTTAATTTACAGCTTGCAAACTTTCCGGGTGTGTCGACCAGCACCCTGGCGGAAGGAGAATTTCGGTAATCTTCCGCGAGCCAGCATTTCCCGGGAATGTTTGATGTCAAAGCGACAATCCTTAACTGTGCTTTGCATATTAAATTATTGCAACAATAATTACACCACACTTTATTAATTGTGTGTTAATGTTAATTAAATTACACCGTGGTTAAATTCTATTGGGAATGTGTTTTGAGGAATAGCTCTGCGCCTGTCCTTTTTATTGTTTATTACTTACTTTTCAGCGAATCGGCTTTTAAATAATTCATAATGTTATGGCTGTTGACGGTGCTTGCACTATCAATCGGGGTGCCTATATTATAAAATCGAACATAGTTTTTTAGCGCCTGCCCTGTTTTATCGGCTTTAATATCGCTTAAAAACCGGGAAAGGCTTGAGGCCGTCGTTTTTCCCAAGTTAAGGCTTGCCGGAAGGCTAACGGAGTCTTTCCAAATTAGGGGCGAAATAATTTTTGTTTGACCTACGGCGGCGAGGTTCAGGTACCAGTTGGTTTCTTTAGCTACACGTCCGGTTATGTTATTAAATTCAGCTATTTCGAATGAGGGATAATTGCCATGATTGGAGCAAACAGAGGGTACAATACGCATGAAATTTACAGGCCTGCCCGCAGCGGTATAAAAAACCTTAAAATCGTTAAAGTGGGTATGGCTGGCGATGATAAACTTAACCTCCGGCGAATACTTTGCTATACTGTTCACGAAGCTTTGAGTATAATCCGGGTTCCACATGTCTGAGTCATTGTAGCCGTTTAAGCCCGGCGGGATGTGCATTAATATCCAAATGTTTTTGTGCCCGGCACTTACCAGCTTTGCGTGCAGCCATTTTAACATCGCCGCAGCCTGCTGCTGATATTGGTTCCCATAGCTAAGCGATGCTGTGTTGATGGCCAACAGCTCGATATTGCCCATCGTGCTGTTGTAATAGCCCCGCGCCCTCATTAACGCAGCCGCGGCTTTCGGAAGGTTTGGCGACCACGCGCCGGCGAAATCGTTGAAGAACTTTGCGTCCTGCAGAGCGTAATCGTCGCCGTAGGTGTCATTATTGCCCATAGCGGGGATGATAGTAACAGCGGGAAAATATTCTTTAAATAGGCTTGCGATAAACTGGATGGTCTTCCTTTTTAATACCGAATCTGCAGGCGTGGCGTTATGCCAGATGAAATCGCCTGCAATAATGATAAAGGCAGGATGAGGCAATTTTTTCTTCATGTTTATGATGGCAGATTGCAATACGCCATAATTTGCATCCTGGTACATCAAGCCCGAATTTACGGTCATTTGCGCGGCCGATGCTTCAAAGTAGCTCCTCCACTGCTTAACGGGCGCCATTTGCAGTTTTCTTTTAAGCGCCGTGTCGGTTAAAGCACCATACATCGGGTTAAAATGAATATCAGATACGATGAGGCATTTTCGGTTTCCTCCTTGTGAAAAACAATTTAAAGTTGTGACGAAGCTTAAAAAAATCAATAGAACGGAGATGCGGTACTGGCTTTTCATTTTTTTTATAAGATTTATATCGTTTAAGCGAGTTCAGGCTTCTTTTTTACTTTATCTTTTTGGCCTCGTGGGCCCCATTCTGATAGAGCACCATCTTTGTTACCGTGCCTTTATCATCCCTGACAAATTCAAGCTCTATCCCTACTTCCTTTGAAAAGAACCTGGATTGCGATTCAGGAGTTATCGCGAATTTCCCCTGTCCGGTTGCCTGCGCGTACAAGCCATTGCCGTCTTTTGTTACGGTCAGAATAAACTGCTGGCCAAGCTCATATTGGCCGGTATACTCCTGAAGGACTGCGTCAGCAAGGACGGCGGTTTTAACCTGTTTCGAATTGTTAAGCCCCTTAAACCCATATACGCTGGCGACACTATTTATAATCTCGGGGATAAGCTCGCCGCCATTGGCCGTGTTAACCATTACCACCACCCCATTCCCGCCCTCAAAGCTGCCGTAATACTGGCTTATAAAACCTTCATCCACCCCGCCGTGCTGAAAGTATTTTGTTCCATCGGGAAAGGCATTAATGAATACGCCCAACGCGGCGCTTTTATCATTATACGGCGTGAGCCTTAAGCTTGTCATTTGCTTGTCCAGCACCTTATGCGACCTGCCTGCATAAGCCAGTTGTGTTTCAATAATGTATTTGGACAAATCGGTCGGGTTGGTCCATAAGCCGGCAGCGGCCTGCTCAGGATAGATGTGATACTTGCCCGGCACTTCCTTTCCATCAGGATAATACGCGGTTGAAATTAATTCCGGCCTTTTACCTGAAGGAGGCTGCTGGTAGGTGCTCGATGTCATCCCTAATGGTTTCAGCACATTATCGTACATATATTTGTCATAGGCTTGCCCGGTCACGTCCATTACAATCAGCTGTGAAATAGTTGTTCCGCCGCCCGAGTACTCAAATTTCAGCCCGGGTTCGTACATGGAGCGCACCGGATCTGAATTTGCCGGCTTTTTACCGTCGAGCACCTGCTCGATGGTAGGTATGGCATCGCCTTTTTGATAGCCGCCAAAACCGTGCACGGTTAACCCGGCAGAGTGGCTCAGCAAATTCGCTATGGTTATCTTTTTTCCTTTCGCCAGCGAATCATAAGGAAATTTCCAGCTTTTCAGGTAGCTGTTAATGTCGGTATAAAGGCCGATTTTTTTATCCTGCGCCAGCTTCAGCACACCAACGCTGTTTAGTGATTTACTGATGGACCCTGCCTGGAAAAGTGTTTGAGCGGTAACTGGTACCTGCTTGTCTTTATCGGCCCAGCCATAACCTTTAGCCCATTCTATCTTATAATTGTGAATGACGGCAATGCTTACGCCTTGTATATTGTAATGCGCCATTCTATCCTTTATGCTATAAGCCGGTTCGCCTTCGGCCCGGATATTGGGAACCAGGTTCGATTCTACCTGTTTTATTTTTTCGGCGGTGTCAACAGTTTGGGCGCAGCTGGTTAATTGAAAAAATAATATTCCTGCAAAGGCAAATGAAAAAATAGCTGATTTCATGAAGCGATGGTGTTGGTTATTATGAACTAAGGTAATGATAATAGTTTAGCAAAACATAATGCGGCCGGTTGAAATGTTTACAAAGAAAGCTCCTTCAGGCGGTTTACTGATATGGTGCGAAATACCTTTTTAATCCTGCCCAGGTAAAATACAGAATCGGTCTGTACGCCTTTGGCAAATCATCATCGCTCCGTCATTTTGGTGTTAAAATATTGCAATAATCGTAAACTTAGTTGACTAATATGGTCAACCCGGTTTACCTTTGTCCTGTCAATTCAAAGATGATGGACACTTTACACCAAACACAACAAATTTACCCCGGCTTGCCCGAAAAACAAACCGAACCTGACGGCAGGCTTAATGCCGTGCATCCGCTAACATTACAGTCGGCCCGGACCTACCTGCTTGACGCATTGGCAGAGGGATTAAAACAGGCTTTACTGGGATCTGATATTAACATAGAATTTTTTGCGCTTTCGGTACGCAGTTACCTAATCCGTTTAAACCGGTTTTCCGTAAGTTATCCAAAAAGAATAATAAGTGATAATAAGCCGGAAAAAACAAATTTGCTGCGCAATATTTCAAATGTTCGTATATTTAATAATCCGCTTAAACTAAATTTGCAATGAAACGTACTTTTAGTCGCTATTTCTGTAAAAGTATTTTATCAGGGTCCCTGTTGCTTTTGTTCGCGATGCGCTCATTTTCGCAGGGGACGGTTGTAAGCGGTACCGTAACGGATGCCCGGTCAAAAGAGCCCTTGTCATATGTAACGATAGCATTTACAGGCGGCTCAGGCGGCGTGGTTACAAACAACCAGGGTAAGTTCCGTATCTCCACTACTAAAAATTATACGCAAATCAGGATATCCTATATTGGTTATCAAACGGCCACCAGGGCTATTGAACCCGGTAAGGAACAACAGGTAAATATTGCTTTAAATGAAGATAAGCAAACATTGAATGAGGTAGTTGTACGATCAGGTAAAAAGGCCAGGTACAGGAATAAAAACAACCCCGCTGTCGAGCTAATCAGGCAGGTTATCGCCCACAAAGAAAGGAATCGCGTTGAAAGTTATGACTATGCTGAATATAAGCAATACGAGATCATGAACTTTTACCTGAGCAACCTTTCAGAAAAATTTAAAAACAAACGGATTTTTAAAAATTACCAGTTCTTGTTCCGCCAGCAGGATTCAACGGCCATCGGCGGCAAAAACCTGCTGCCCATTTACATGGAAGAGAAGCTGTCGCAAAATTACTACCGCAAATCGCCATACGCAAAAAAACAGGTCGTTGAAGCAAACCAGCAGGTTAAATACGACGAGCGTTTTATCGATAACCAGGGCTTATCCTCATATTTTAACCGTCTATACCAAGATATTGATATTTACAATAACAATATTTCATTGGTGACCAACGATTTGCTAAGCCCGATTGCTGATCATTCGCCTGATTTTTATAAATTTTTTATTACCGATACGATAAAAGATCAGTCGCCGCAGCTTATTGAGTTAAGCTTCACTCCACGCAACACCGAGGACCTGCTGTTTAGCGGCAAGCTGTACATAACGACGGACGGGAACTACGCCGTTGAAAAGGCCATTCTAACCGTTAACAAACATATCAACCTGAATTTTGTGCGACAGATGCAGGCAACCCTTGCCTTCGAAAAAAACAACGACGGCAGGTACCATTTAAGCCAAAGCGACCTGAAGATGGAATTTGCTATCAGTAAAAGTAAAGGCGGCGGTATTTATGGCGACAGAAAGGTAATCATTAACAATTTTTTAGAAAATACCCCCCGGCCGCCTGCCACCTATGATGGCCCGCAGCAGGTATTTGCCCTGAATTCGGATAATAAAAACAACGAGTTCTGGATGACGAACAGGCCCGATAGCCTCACAGCGGAAAAGCAAGGCATATACAGGGACATTGACAGCCTGCAAACCATAGCCGCGGTAAAACGGACCATGGACTGGGTGACTTTGGGGTTGGCAGGTTACAAGAATTTTGGCCCGTTTGAAAGCGGCCCGGCGAGCACTTTTTACAGCTTTAACCCGGTTGAAGGCTTCCGCATGCGTTTGGGCGGCCGTTCAACCCCGCAGCTGAGCAAACGCTATTACTTTGAAACCTATGGCGCATACGGTACCACCGACGAGCGGTTTAAATACTTTTTCAGCAGCACTTATTCGCTGAACAATAAGTCCATTTATTCATTCCCGCAAAATTATGTCCGCGCAAGTTTCCAGCACGATACCAAAATACCCGGCCAGGAGCTGCAGTTTGTGCAGGAGGACAATTTCCTGTTGTCGTTTAAACGCGGCAATAATGACATGTGGTTGTATAACGATATTTTCAGGCTTGACTATGTGCATGAATTCGACAGCCACTTTTCTTATAATGTGGGATTCAAAAAATGGGGCCAAAGCCCTGCCGGCGCCTTGTACTTCGAAAACCTGGTGAATAACAAGCTGAATACTATAAATACACTCCAAACCACGGAGATGTCGCTTGAATTGCGCTACGCTCCGCACGAAACGTTTTACCAGGGCAAACTGTACCGTGTCCCCATTATTGACCGGTACCCGATCTTTACCTTGCGGTATGACCAGGGCATTAAGGGCTTTTTCGGCGGCGGTTACACTTACCAAAGCCTTACCGGGAATATCAATAAACGGTTTTATCTTTCGCAGCTTGGCTATTCGGACGTTGTGGTTGAAGGGAATTATATTTTCGGCAAGGCGCCGTTCCCGTTGCTGGATATACATCATGCCAACCAAACTTATTCGCTGCAGCTCAACTCATATAACCTGATGAATTTCCAGGAATTTGTGAGCGACCACTACGCAAGCATCAATATCGATCATGATTTCAACGGCTTTTTCTTCAATAAAATCCCGCTCATCAAAAAATTAAAATTAAGGGAGCTCATCGATTTTAAGGGTTTATGGGGCGGCGTGCGCAGCCAAAACAATCCTGCAAACGATCCCTCCCTGCTCCGTTTCCCGGTAAGCAGTACGGGCGTGCCCATTACCTATTCGCTAAATAACGGCCCATACATCGAGGGCAGCGTGGGTATCGGTAATATTTTTAAACTGGTACGGGTTGACCTGGTGAGGCGATTCAGTTATCTTAATAACCCCGATGTATCAAAATGGGGCGTGAGGGCGCGGATAAAGTTTGACTTTTAATGATCATTTTGTAAACTAAGTTGACTATTTAATCGTTACCTATGTAATATCCCTTAAAAATGATAACGCAAACAGAAAGTTCAAAAAGGGTTACCATTAAGCTCGTTTACCTGTTAAAACGTTTTATCGATGAATGGAGCGAAAAAAAATTGTGCCGTTTGCATTATCCCGGCTTCAATCACGCCCATCTGCCATTATTCATGAGCATCGGGACAGCCGGCATCTCCAATAACGAACTGGCCGAAAAACTAAATGTTACCAAGCAGGCCACCAGCAAAATTGTAAAGGAGCTGGAGGCTATAAACATGGTGCGCAGCGAAAAAAGCCAAGCCGATGCCCGCTCGGCAATGCTTTTTCTGACCGGCGAAGGTGAAAAATATTACCAGTATTTAAAAGCACAGATATACCAGCTGGAAGAGCAATATAAAAAACTTGTTGGCGCTAAAAACTACGAAATAGCTGTTGATGTGATGCTAAAGCTGATCGATTTTCACGAAAAACAGAATTGCCTTCAAAGCTGAAAGCTGAGGCGTAAAGCTAAAAGCATAAAGCTGAAAGCTTAGTTTAATTATCAAAATATACTTGGTCGAATTTTTGTGAGTTTATTGTCTTATTATCAAATATCTCCGGCTTAAAGTCTCTGTGACCTTTGTGCGCCCTCCGTGTTCTTTGTGGTAAAAACCGACTATTTTAATGGCCCATTAAGTTATCTACCTTCAATCGCTATTTCATCCTCGTACGTTAAATTAAGCGCCTCTTTTATTTTTTCTTTTGTGGGCCTTATCCATATAAAATAGATAATGTTAAACCCAACCAGCAGCAGGTAAAATAAATTGCCGCCAAGCATGAAAACGACTATGCCAAATAACGAGGGCCCCTCGGCAAGTGCACACCTGATGATCAGGGCCGTTTGATAGCCGGTTAGTTTCTCTTTCAGGGATTCTTTCTCTGCCAGTTTCGAAATTTGTTGGTTAAACAAAAAACTACCGAAAAAAATGCCCGAAACGATAAGCAGTGGCACAATGTAAAAAAACGGGTCGTTGCCGGTTTTTAAATTAACAACCGGGTTAGGACTGGTGGCATACGATACCATGCCAAATAAAACCTGCCCGATCAGCAGCGCGGCATGGATAATGATGTTGATCTTGAAAAAAGCTTGCAGGGTTTGGGTGCTGTTTTGGTTGCTGTACATAAAGTGTGATTATTAAACTAAGCTACAATTATTTTTCGGATTTAGCCCAGCGGACAGGTCCCGGTTTCTCGCAGCCGGCTTTATTTACAACTTTTGCTGCACTTGTAAATCCCAATAATTATCATTTACTTTGAAAAACAAAGTACTTTATAATGATCAAGTTTAATCTCAGCTATCTTTTGCTCACCATCGCGATCTTCACCACCGAAGTATTGATCGCTCTTTATATACATGATGCAATCATTCGCCCATATGGCGGGGACTTCCTCATTGTAATTTTAATATATTGCTTTATCAGAAGCTTTATTAATGCCCCCTGTTTGCTTACCGCGGCCTGGGTTTTAGTGTTTGCTTATGCTGTTGAAGTATCGCAATATTTTCACCTGGTAAACGTACTCGGGCTGCAAAATTCAAAAACAGCGAAAATACTGATGGGAACTTCTTTTTCGTTTTTTGATTTGGGGATGTACACACTTGGTATCCTGACGGTACTTTTTTTGGAAAATGCTGTGGCCAGTCTTAAAAAATTTTAACCAGATGCAGAGGTATTTTGTTGATAAGGATTCTATTGTGCGGAAAATTTGGGGCAAGGCTGACGTGCAACTGTTCATATTTGCCGGGGCTGCGGCGGATTTTGCCTTAAACAAGGCGGTAGATTGGCTGTATTTTACGGGCCGCCTCCCGGCCGATCCGCTCGGCCGCTTATTCTCGACGGTTGCTTATGCCCGGCGAATTATTTTCTCAGACGAAGACGCCGCGCTGGCCGCCATAGACCAGATCACGGCCATTCATAAAGCTGTGGAAAAAAACCGGGGCGCCCAAATACCTGATTGGGCCTATCGCGACGTATTGTTCCTGTTAATTGATTATTCCATCCGCTCGTTTGAGCTTCTTGACAGGGAACTTACCGGGCCGGAAAGAACCGAGGTCTTCACTGTTTTTTACCGGGTCGGCTGCCGCATGCAGCTTGCAGGCCTGCCTGCATCTTATCCCGAATGGCTGTCAATGCGCTATGACCACCTTCAAAAAAATCTCGTTAGCAGTAAATTTACCGTTGACCTGTACCGCCAATATAAGAAACACCTGGGCAATTTCAGGTATGCTATTTTAAAGCAAGTGCAGTTCCGGCTTGTTCCCGCCAGGGTAAACAAATTGCTCGGGCTAAAAAATAAATACTGGTTGACGCCGCTGTTAGGCTTTTATAAGTTTTCCAGGTCGCTCAAACTTGAGGGCGTGTTGAGAACTGCCTTATTGCCGCCGGCATATAAAGCGCAGATACGCGAATTGGACGTGGATTAAGGGCAGTTTTGAGTCCTAAGCCTTAAGAAAAAGATCAATTGACTTTTGGCTTAAGACTTAAGACTTTTGACTTAAATTCAAAGACTACCAACCGGAGCCTTTTTTAGCATTGCCGTTTTTTATGTGTTCTTCGGCGGCTGATTTTCCCATAATTGCAGCCATTTTATTGCCTGCACCATCGGTCCCGGTTGCTATGTACCGGCCTGACTTAACGTCGATTACGGGATCGACCATTGGAACGTTTTTTGTTTTTGTTTTTACTGAATAAGCAGTAATGCCATTTGATGTTGCCATGATAAGTTTTTGTTTTTTTTAGTTAACCCATATAGGGGCGTTTTGTTTTACTAATTGGTTTTAATTGTTATAATTTATTTATACTGATAATAAACGCTAACAAGCAGGCAAGATATATAATTATATGCTCAACAAACAACATACTTTAATTAATTGTTATTAACACATTACCCGGGCGGCGGCGTTTAACAAAGCCAGCGTAATTAAATTTGGAACTTTTAACATAATATCTTAGCTTAACATCGTTAAAAATAATTGCCGGCAACCAACATAAATCATAATTAAATTATCATGAAAAACAGGGATTCAAGTATATTATATCTCGTACTGGGCATATATGCCCTTATGGTGAACTGGTATTACAATCATAACATATTATACCTGATCATAGCATATATATTTTGGCCATTATACCTTATCTATGAACTGCTCACCGGCGGCCTGTCAGGCGGCATGTGGAAAATTATACCGATGTCGTACTTTAAGTGAACAGTTAACGAAGGGCCAGGAGGGTTAGTGATGATTATGGGCTGCTCACAGGCCGTAATGCACTGCTAACAATTCATTGTTCTGTACGCTCAATTCACTATTTAAACTCGTTAGTTAACAAAGGGAGATTATTACTTTCCTCAAAAACGGCGAAGCCCTTACTATGCGCGCGCGCTCCAAGGGAGAGGGTTCTAAAAAAAGCAAGCGGGAAGTCCTCCTTAGGAGAGGATGAGTGAGGGCTACGCCGTTTAGGTGAGGCCAAGCAGGCCGGTAAAGTCTTAACTAAACGACGTTAAATTCCCACTTGTCGTTTCGACCGTAGAAAAATCTTTTACATTATGCATCGATCGGTGCAGGTGGCAGCGTGATGTTGAAGTTTTCTCGCTATCGCAAATGACAAGGCTTGTTATTATTATCTTTGCCAGTCATGGTCTCGATAAAAAAAGTAGAAGTTGCCGAAGTTGATACCCTTCTCGCCTACAGCAAAAAAATATTTTACGAATTTTTTGCCCCTGTGAACGACCTGGTTCATATGGATGCTTATGCTGCAGTAGCTTTTACGCCGGAATGCATGCTGGGTCAATTGACTAATCCGGATTCTGAGTTTTATTTCGCTTTAGATGAGGATAATATAGTCGGTTATATTAAACTGAACTTTAATAATGCGCAAACCGAATTTCAAGATAAAAACGCCCTGGAGATTGAGCGTATCTACGTTTCAGGTAAGCATCATGGCAGGTATATCGGCAGGCAGTTGCTTGATTTTGCTGTTGATATTGCCCTCAGCAAGCAATTTGATTACGTTTGGTTGGGCGTATGGGAACATAATCACAAGGCCATCGGATTTTATCGGCGCCATGGCTTTGAGTTTTGCGGAAGCCATGAGTTTTTGTTGGGCGATGACCGGCAGACGGATTTGCTGATGAAGAAATTGCTGTAATTTGAAAATGAGTTCGAATTTGAAAATTAGCTGATTTGAAAATTTGAAAATGAAAAGCACCAATCGTTAAATTTTCAAATCTTCAAATTATCACATTTTCAAATTAACCCCGCATAAACGGATTAAAATTCCTTGTCCCTATTTCCATCCCTGCCGCACGACAGACAGTTTTATCGCCGAATTTAAAGTTTATCTTATCCATGGCCTGATAAAGACGTATTCGTTCCTCGTTATCCTCAAAAAGGTTTATCTGGTAGCTGCCGCTGCACAGGTTGCTTAGCCTTACCCCTATTAACCGTATCGGGCGGTGCCTGTTCCAGGCTTTTTTCAGCAGGTTTTTTATGCCTGGTATCAGAATATGCTCTGCAGCGGTGAGGGCTATTTTCTCCTGCTGGGTATGGGTCTCGAAGTTGGCGTAGCGTACTTTAATAGCGATGCAGGATGCCACCATATTTTCGCGGCGCAGTTTTGAGGCAAGTTCTTCGGTCATCGATACCAGGATGGTTTCAATCTTTGCTTCGTTGGCTAAGTTGCTATCGAAAGTACACTCAGTAGAAATTGACTTCCTGCTGGAATGCGGAACAACAACACCCTCGTCAATCCCGTTTGCCTTATCCCACAGGAACCTGCCCATTTTGCCGAAAACAGCCTCTAAAAACTTAAGATTTGTTTTTTGCAAGTCGGCAATTTTTTCAATACCGTACTGGTAAAGCTTTGCAGCGGTACTTTCACCAAGGCCGGGTATCTTGCTGATATTCAACGGGGCAAGAAATGCTTTTTCCATCCCGTGAGGCACAAACAGCTGCCCGTTTGGCTTTGCCTGGTTGGTTGCCATTTTCGATACCGTTTTACCCGACGACATCCCAAACGAAATCGGCAGCCCGGTTTCCCGGATGATCTTATGCCTCAATTCCGTGGCATGCTGGTAGCAATCATGAAAGCGGTCCATACCCGTATAATCGATATAGAACTCATCTACCGATGTTTTTTGATAAAGCGGAACTGTTTGTGCTATAATGTCCGTAACCTCCCTGGAGGCCTCCGAATACCTGCCATGGGCGCCTCTTACTATAATAGCATGCGGGCAAAGCCGCATTGCTTCTTTCATAGGCATAGCCGAATGAATCCCAAACTTTCGCGCCTCGTAGCTGCAGGACGCTACGACACCACGCGTCGCCGAACCGCCGATAAGCACAGGCTTGCCGATCAGCGAAGGATCAAACTTTCGCTCCACCGATACAAAAAATGAATCGAGGTCGATGTGGACGATGTAGCGTTTGGCTGTCATGATACAAATGTAAAAAAAGATTTGGTATTTGCTAAAAATATTAGCTTTTAAGATGCGTGGAAAGTCCATGTTTATTCTTTTCAGTTATTGCGATTTTCACTGTATATTTTGTATTTTTACATCATATAGGTTAATACTAAAAAGATAATTAGCTCCAGTATGACGACTATTGATTTAGAAATAGCAACAAAGAGAGAAAGGTATATTAATACAGTAAGGGAGCTGCGTTCAAAGAATTTCAGTAACAATCTTCCTTTTCTAATCCTTTCTGATGGATTGCCCCAAGGACAAGCGTACCGCGAATTTGCCGACGGGCACATGGAACTTCAAGAAATATATGCGATTGGTTCCGAATATAAGACGGTAGTTTTAAAAATCTTATCAAGTAAAGAAGCCGACCAGATCCGCCAGGAACATGGATTATTATAACCCGACATTAGTCGTGATTTCGGGGCCCAATGGTGCAGGGAAGTCTACGCACATCCAAATGATGCTTCCTACAGAACTTGATAACGTTTGCTCGTTCGATCGTGACAAAACCCGCATAGAAATTGCGAAGCAGTTGGCTGTAGAAGGTATTGTTTCAAAAGATATTCCTGAAGTATCAATCCAGATGATGGAAGAACAGTTGCGGCGTGAGATAATCCAGGCAATTAAATCAAGAAGTCATTTCGTTTTAGAAACACCATTATCCCATCCGGATTACTGGAGGTATATTGATCCGTTTGAAAAGAATGGCTATCAGATCCAACTAAATTACCTCTGTCTGGATACAGTAAGCAATTGTATTGCCAGGGTTGACCAAAGGGTAATCGAAGGTGGGCATTATGTTGAACCCTCAACTATTAAAGGCGTTTATCAAAAAAATCTTGAATACATAAATGAATACTTTAAGACTTTTAAAGTAATTGAATTGTATGATGGCATGCAAGAGCCGGTGCTACTTGTCCGAATGGAAGAGAATGACGTGGTTTATGCCGTTAGTCAATGCCTAAAGAAAAATTGGATTAAAAAAGGACTTCCCGTTATATTTCAAAATATTCAATCCTATTTCCGCCGTTAAAGTTTTTTGTGGTCGACACAAGTAATCTGAATATTTATAAACAATCTTAAAAAAGGTTTGGTATTTGCTAAAAATATTAGCATAATTGTTTTCTCAAAACAATCAGTTATGACAGGTTACCAGGATTATTTAATAGTGCTCTCCCCTCCCGAGAGCATTATCAGCAGTGTGAAAAAATTAAAGGACTTCAGCTTCGGTAAAATCGGCGATTATGAAAGCCGCTATTCAAAGGCGCACATTACTGTCCAGCCCTGGCCGCGCAAAAAGCCGGTTTGGATTGAGCCGCTCATTCCCAAACTGGTGAGGGACCTGCAAAGCATGCCAACGGCAATACTAGATATCAACGGTTTTAGCTTTTTCGACCAGCAGGAAACAGCCACCATTTACGCCAAGCTTACATCGACGCCGTTGACAAAGATCTGGTTTAAAACGTTAAGGCGCTTTTTCAGTAATGAAAATTCGGAACCGCATATCACCATTGCACGCAATTTGCCAAAAGAAACCTTTAAGGAACTGTGGCCGTATTTTAAAAACCTGCAATGGAATGAGCAATTCAAAATTGAAAAGCTTACCTTCTTACGGCGCGAAATGATTGGCCACGATAAAATTTATAAGGTGTTCAAGGAAATCCCCTTTAATCACAGGCTGGATTTTTACGACTTCACAACATATAAACTTAAAGTTCCGGTTTTATTGAACAAGGTTAATACACAGCAGATCAGCCTGTTTTAGACTAAGATTCATAGGATGTAAAGATTATAGGGTTATGCTATTTTAAAATAAACATATCCTCAACTTCAATCCTATGACCATCAAAGAGGACTCAAATCCTATGATCATTAAATCCTTTAATCCTGGTCCATGGTAGCTTACGCTGATTATTTAATGGTTATTACCCCGCCGGATAGTGTAGGAAAAGAGATCAGCAGGTATAAAAAAGCATCGGTAAATGTTATCGGGCATTTTGAGGGGATGTACAGCGCACCGCAGATCATTATTACTCATCAAACACGCTGCAAGCCATTTTTGGTTCAGCCGGCTATCGAACAAATGGCGAAGAGGCTGGGCTCCATGCCGCCTGTCGATCTGGAACTAAATGGCTTTGGGTTTTTTGATCATCATGGTGTTAAGACAATTTATGTTAAAATTGAAGTAAAGGAATATACCAGCCTGTGGTTTAAACTGTTAACAAAAAAACTTGGGATAAAGATTAAAAACTTTGAGCCGCATATTGCGCTGGCCAAAAATATCCCGGTAACGGCGTTTAACAAACTATGGCCCAATTTTGAAGACAGGCCCTGGCAGCAAACATTTACCGCAAATAGCCTAACTATACTGCACCGTGAAACATTTGTTGAATATTGTGAGTGGACGGTTTACAGGGAATTGTTTTTTTCGAACCGGCTGAAGGAAATGTTTTAGTAGTATCATTTTGTAATATTTTGAATGATTACCTTCGTAGAGATGTGACGCATCACGCCTCTGCCAAACGGGCTGAATAAAATACTATGAAAGAAAAAAAGTTTATCCGCCTCGGAATGGTTTTCCTGCTGCCGCTGGCGTTTATCTTTTCGCAATGTCTGCATAAAAGCAAAGCAGCCGATCCACGCGGTCCTGAATATGCAGGCGCCACTGGCTGTTTAAAGTGCCATAAAACTATTTATAACGATTATTTGCATGCTGCTCACTCCCTAACCAGTCGCGCCGCCTCACAAGCCACCATACACGGCAGCTTTAAGCCCGACTCGAACACCGTAATTTATAACGACAGCGTGAGGGTGGTAATGGAAAAACATAAAGATGGCCTTTACCAGGTTAAATACACCAGTGGAAAGCCAATTGAAAAAGGCCGGTTCGACATCATTTTCGGCAGCAACCGCGGCGAAACCTACCTGTCATGGATGGGCGACGAGGTGCACCAGCTGCCGGTGACCTATTATATCAATGAGCGTCAGTGGGGCAATAGTCCGGGTGGCTATTTCGGCGATTCGGTTAATTTTAGCAGGATAATACACGAGCGTTGTTTTGAATGCCACAGCTCGTACATTCAAAATCTTTCTGGCCCAGCGAGCTCCGCAGCTGATGCTGATTCACTCGACAAAAAATCGCTTATTATAGGTATTGATTGCGAACGTTGCCACGGGCCGGCTGCTGCGCATGTTAACTTCCATACACAAAACCCGAATGAAAAGAAGCCGATGTACATCACGGCCATCCGTTCTTTGTCGAGATCACAACGGATAGACTTGTGTTCGGTTTGCCATTCGGGGAATACCAATGTGAGGACGAAATCCACATTCGGATTTAAGCCTGGCGATACGCTTGCCAATTACGACGACGGCTCGCGGTTTCACAGGTTCCAGGATGCAGCCAGGACAGATGTGCACGGCAACCAGGTAAAGCTGTTAACCAGCAGCAAATGCTTCATGAGCAGCAATATTGAGTGCGCCACCTGCCATAATATGCACGATAAAGGCATAAAAACCGTGAAAACATATTCGGAGCATTGCACCAGCTGCCACAGCGAGGCCAAACATAATTTCTGCAAAATGGCCAGCCAGGTGGGCCCGGCAATAATGAACAATTGCATGGATTGCCACATGCCGGTTAAAACCTCGCGCAGCATGATAATAAATGGCGCCGGCAAGCTATCTAACCCGCTTTTCCTGGCGCGTACGCATTTGATAGCGGTGTACCCTGAAGAATCGAAAAAGATTATGGAACGGTTTAAGGCTGCACCATAAGAAGTTAATTGGTTGACTAAGTTGATTAAGTGAATGGTTGATTTTGACGTTAAATCTAAATTTCAACTTCAGAATCTTTTCAACAACCACTCACTTAATCAACCTAATCAACTCATAACCAGCCGCCCACGGCTTTTTAACAATTTATTAACCCTAAAACAAACCTTTTTCTATCTTTGCGGCGGGGTAAGTCTTTTACGGCCAGCTCCTCTTGAACTCCCCCAGGGTGGGAACGCAGCAAGGGTAGAGAGTTGAGCGGCGCGATAAAAGTAGCTTACCCTTTTTTATTTTTTGCTATTTTTGCCAATGAGACGGTCCAAAACCCCCATTAATATAGCATGTACAAAATCTGCATCTTAAGCTCAATTTGTTTTTTTCTAAACTTAAGTGCAAAGGCTCAGAATATTTTACCTCCTACCCTCAAAAAAAAAGTTAACTATTACAAATCGGACACCACAATTGAAGTCGTTGTCTTATTTAAAGGCAATTATTATTGTCTTAAGTCAAATAACCAGGTATTTGTGATCAACGGGGCAGACAACAAGATTGATTCATCTTACAAAGACAATTCAAAAAAAATAAGGCTTGAGTCCCTTTATTTAATTAATGATACACTTATCGGCTTAAATAAAAAAAGCACATTTTATTTGAATGAGCGTAACAAACAATGGACTTTGCTTAAAAAGGGATTGTTTATCCCCCCTATTTATGAAGATGATAGTTATATAGTTACGTCTACCTGCAGTGGTGAATGGGGTGGTTCAGTTTACTTTAGATCGAGAAAAACAAATAAATTATATGAATGCGCAGCTCAATGTGCTGTTAATGTCATAAAAACCGAAAATGGATATAATATAACTGCTTCGATAGCGCATGGCATGGGCTTCACAAACATATTTGAGATAAAAAATCCATTAGATCTAAAACCATACAACAGGGATTACTTAAAGGCTAAAAAAATAATATACGTTGGAGACGATGAGAGTAAATCTTTAACTGGAACGCATCCATTAGTCGATTCGGCTTGGATAATTGCTTTGACTAGTTTTAAATATCATTCCACAATCTACTATTTAACGGGTAACCATAGAACTGCAAGCCTGGATTCAATTCAAAACAATAAGTTAGTGAGAATTGAGGATTTAACTAAATTGGATGTACAATGTCTTTATCCCGTAAATCGTAATTGCTCGGGACACCAAATTTATACATTTAAAAATGATCAAAATACAGGCTTTATTTCGATCAAAAATAACTTATTAACTATTTATTCATTCGACTGGAAACATAAATAATGCTCGATATCCTCATCATAGGCGGCGGCCCAATTGGTATAGCTTGCGGACTTGCCGCGCAAAAAGCAGGTTTAAGCTTTGTTATTGTCGAAAAAGGCTGCCTGGTAAATTCATTATATAATTACCCATCCACCATGACCTTTTTTTCCACTTCGGAAAAGCTGGAAATTGGCGGGATACCATTTGTTACCATCAACATTAAACCAAATCGCGCCGAAGCGCTTGAATATTACCGCAGGGTAGCAACATCAAACCATTTACCTGTTAATTTATTTGAAGAAGTAACAGGCGTAAAAAAAGATGGAGATATTTTTACCATCACAACGTCAAAAGGAACATACCAGGCTAAAAATGTAATATTATCCACGGGGTTTTATGATATTGCCGTAAAACTTGATATCCCCGGCGAGGACCTCCCAAAAGTTCAGCATTATTACAAAGACCCGCACTATTATTCCATGCAAAAGGTGGTGGTGGTAGGTTCGAGCAATTCGGCGATCGATGTTGCGCTTGAAACTTATCGCAAAGGTGCTGAGGTAACGCTTGTAATTCGTGGGGCCGAGGTTAGCCATCGGGTAAAATACTGGGTAAGGCCCGATATACTCAACCGAATAAAAGAAGGCAGTATAAAAGCGTACTTTAACTCCAATTTAAAGGCTGTCCGCCCGCATGAGGTTGATATTGAAACTCCGGAAGGCACGATCACCATCCCAAACGATTTTGTAATGGCGATGACCGGCTACCGCCCCAATTTCGATTTCCTGAAAAAAATGGGAATTACATTGACGGATGATAAATTTATCCCCCATTATAACCCCGAAACCATGGAAACCAATTTGGCAGGACTTTACCTGGCCGGCGTAGTTTGCGGTGGCCTGGATACGCATTTATGGTTTATTGAAAATTCGAGGATACATGCGGATATGATTGTGGGGGATATTGTGAGGAAAAATTGTTGAAATGTGTAAGGTTGAAATGTTGTAAGGTTGAAATGTTGTAAGGTTTTTAAGCATTTAATATGTCGGGACGACAATAGTGAAGCAAATAACATTGCAACCTTACAACTTTCCAACATTACAACTCCCCCAATCAACTAATTCAAATTTTCCTTGCATAAATAAAAATTATTGCGATACTTTGCACAAAATTTTAAAAACTATAAAAATACCGCTAAAATGAACCAGCAAAGCTTAAATAAGCCAACAAGAAGGGCAATATTTGCTCCGCTTGCTGCCGCCTGGGTTTTAACTGTTGCTTTATTCTCTCCTTCACGACGAAGGCCGTACATGCCCCGGGTTTGAATTAATCACTCATCCTGAACCCGTTCCGGGGTGGAGACGAAAAATATTGCGTCTCTATAGCCAAACAAAAAGATCATCTGATTATTTAACGCTGTAAAAGGCAAATAATTTAACGGTAATTTTTCTATTTCACTAATGACCATACAAGATTTTGATATACGTGTTGCAAGTGCTGCCGATGTTGATTTTGCCCAGCTGATATGTGATGAAATGGCCGAATCGGCAAAAGCACGCGGCACAGGTATAGCCCAGCGCTCACCCGAATATGTAGCCAACAAGATGCTGGAAGGCAAAGCGATCATCGCATTTCACAAGGACGGTACCTGGGCAGGTTTTTGCTATATAGAAACCTGGAGCCACGGCGATTTTGTTGCGAATTCAGGTTTGATAGTAAGCCCCCAGTTCAGGAAAGAAGGCCTGGCAAAGGCAATTAAGGAGCGGATTTTCAAATTATCGCGTACCAAATATCCCAACGCCAAAATCTTTGGCTTAACTACCGGCCTGGCGGTAATGAAGATAAATTCAGAACTCGGATATGAGCCGGTGACCTACTCGGAACTTACACAGGACGAAGATTTTTGGGCAGGCTGCAAAAGCTGCGTGAATTACGATATTCTGACCAGCAAAGGCCGTAAAAACTGCATGTGTACCGCTATGCTGTTCGATCCTGCAGAAAAAGCCAAAGAGCTGGAAGAAAAAACCAAAGAAATGGCCAGGAAGGCAAACCTCTTCCAGCGGATTGAAAAAGCAATTAAAAGTTTTAGCCAGGATTTGAAGATTTTTTAAAAAAAGGTGAAAGCGAAAAGCAGAAAGCCGAAAGCCGAGAAAAAAGCTGAAAGCCGAGAAAAAAGCTGAAAGCTGAAAGGCCAAAGGAGAAGGGAAAAAGGTAGAAAGTTCAAAACAGAAAGCTATTTTATCGAAAAGCATGGAAAACCACCGGGCCGAATGATTGAAGGCAAAATTGTATGTCCTAATAAATAGGCTTAATTAAAATACTAAGAAAGTAAAAGCTTTAGACTTTTAGCTTTCTGCTTTTAGCTTGCAGAACGCTATTTTTATTGAAAGCCGATGGAGACAACCCGGCCAGATGATTGAAAAGGGAAAATTGCATGTTACTATAAAATAGGCTTAATTAAAATACTAAGAAAGTAAAAGCTTTAGACTTTTAGCTTTCTGCTTTTAGCTTAAAAAGAAATGAAAAAAAAGGTTGTTTTAGCATATAGCGGAGGATTGGATACCTCGTTTTGCTGCATATATCTGACACAGGATCTCGGTTACGAAGTTCATTCTGTAATAGTAAATACAGGCGGCTTTAGTGAAGATGAGCTTAAAGGCGTTGAAGAACGCGCTTATAAAATGGGCGTAACTTCGCACCATGTAGTTGATGAAACCGAAAACTTTTACAATACCTGTGTTCGTTTTCTTATCTATGGTAATGTGTTAAAAAACAATACCTATCCCCTTTCGGTAAGCGCCGAACGGGTTAGCCAGGCGACAGCGATCGCCAACTATGCAAAAAAGATAGGCGCCGAATTTGTGGCCCACGGAAGCACCGGGGCGGGTAACGACCAGGTGCGTTTTGATATGATTTTCAATATCCTGGTGCCCGAAGTACAGATCATCACCCCTATCCGCGATTTGAAATTAAGTCGCCAAGAAGAGATCCAATACCTTAAAAACCATGGTGTTGAGATGAATTTCGAAAAAGCCAAATATTCCATCAATAAAGGCATTTGGGGTACGTCTGTAGGCGGCAAAGAAACGCTGACGTCTAACCTTGGTTTACCCGAAGAAGCCTGGCCTACTCAAGTCAGTGAGTCGGAAGCCAAAAGTCTGGAGTTGGTTTTTGAAAAAGGCGAGCTGGTTGGGATAGATAGCGAAAAGTTTAGTCATCCAACCAAAGCAATACAGGCATTACAGGCCATTGCGCAGCCCTACGGCATAGGCAGGGACATCCATGTGGGCGACACTATTATCGGAATAAAGGGCCGTGTTGGCTTTGAGGCTGCTGCGCCTATGATCATCATAAAGGCCCATCACACGCTTGAAAAACATGTGTTGACCAAATGGCAGCTCTCATGGAAAGATCAGCTTTCGAGCTTCTACGGCAACTGGCTGCATGAGGGACAATTCCACGATCCGGTGATGCGAAACATCGAAGCATTTCTCACCGACACGCAACAAAATGTGAGCGGAAAAGTATTCGTGCAACTGCACCCCTACCGTTTTCAAATCCTAGGTATTGAATCATCACACGATCTGATGTCTAACAAATTTGGCACCTATGGCGAGATGAATAATGCCTGGACCGGCGAGGACGTGAAAGGGTTTTCGAAAATTTTCGGCAACCAGGTGATGATCTATCATAAAGTGAACCCCAGCCCCCCGACCTCCGGCAATTGACGGAGGAGTTTTTGATTAAGTAAAATTTGAAGAAAATGGCCACAAATGACAATATAAATACCTCCTTAACTCCCCCTTCAGGGGGCGGGGGGGCCCGCATTTTAGCGGGAATTGTAGGCGGAGCAGGCTATACCGGCGGAGAAATGCTGCGTATTTTGATCAACCACCCTAATGTTGAAATTGCATTTGTTCACAGTACCAGCAGTGCCGGAAAACACGTTTATGAAGTCCACACGGACCTTTTTGGTGATACAGACCTTAAATTTGCCGCCGAACTGGCTTATAACATTGATGTTCTTTTTCTTTGCGTAGGCCATGGCGACGCCAAAAAGTTCTTGGACGCCAACCCGATTCCCGACCATATAAAAATAATCGACCTTAGTCGGGATTTCAGGTTAACCCAAAGCGCAAAACATAAAACCAAAAGCTTCGTTTACGGCTTGCCGGAGCTGAACAGGGAGGCTATCAAAAAGGCTAATAATATTGCCAACCCGGGCTGTTTTGCTACCTGTCTGCAGTTGGGGTTATTACCGCTTGCCGAAAAAGGCTTGTTAAAAAATGAGGTGCATATCACTGCTACAACCGGCTCTACTGGCGCCGGACAAAGTTTATCAGGCACTACGCATTTTACCTGGCGAAATGATAATCTCTCGGTTTATAAAGCATTTGAGCATCAGCATTTAAATGAAGTGGCGCAGTCGCTTTATGAACTGCAGCCGACCTTCGCTCCTCCGCCAACTGGCGGAGGCAGGGGGCCAATCAACTTTATCCCCTACCGGGGAGATTTTACGAGAGGGATAATCGCGTCAATATATACCGACAGTGATCTTACCGAAGCTGAAGCGCTGAAACTGTACACGCAATATTATGCAGGGCATCCGTTTACTCATGTTACCCATCATGATATTGACTTAAAACAAGTAGTTAATACCAATAAATGCTTTTTGCAAGTGACAAAGCATGGCAACAAGCTCCTTATCGTAAGTATTATAGATAACCTGTTAAAGGGTGCGTCAGGGCAAGCGGTACAAAATATGAATTTGATGTTTGGGCTGGATGAGAAAGCGGGGCTGAAGCTAAAGGCGACGGGATTTTAGGCCCCCTAACCCCCTAAAGGGGGAATTTTAATTGGAAGTGATTTAATAGTAATATAATTTTTTAAAGCCCCTTTAGGGGTTTGGGGCCTATGAAACTTTTCGACGTTTACCCTATCAACCCAATCAACATCGTAAAAGGTGTTGGCAGCTTGGTTTATGATGATAAAGGTCAGGAATACCTGGATCTATATGGCGGCCATGCGGTAATATCAATTGGCCACACCAACCCGCATTATGTAAAGCGCCTGGAAGACCAGCTGCACCAGATTGGGTTTTATTCCAACTCTATCGAAATTCCTTTGCAAAAGCAACTGGCTGAAAAACTTGGCCATGTTTCGGGGAAGGAAGATTACCAGTTGTTCTTGTGTAATTCCGGAGCTGAAGCTAATGAGAATGCATTAAAGCTGGCATCGTTTTACAATGGAAAAAAGAACGTGGTCGCCTTTACGGGATCTTTTCATGGCCGTACGTCGCTTGCGGTTGCGGTTACGGATAACCCTAAAATAGTTGCCCCGGTTAATGAAACGGAAAACGTAATCTTTGTGCAATGGTGCGATGAAGCTGCATTGGAAGAGGCCTTTGCAACCAACGAAATTTCATCAGTTATCATTGAAGGGATACAGGGCGTTGGAGGGATAAAGGTGGCGCCGGAAGGCTTTTTACGAAAAATACGCTCGTTATGCGATGCGAATAATGCTGTTTTCATAGCGGATTCAGTTCAATGCGGGTATGGTCGGACAGGCAAGTTCTTTTCACACGACTTTGCCGATATTGATGCCGATATTTACACTTTGGCAAAGGGAATGGGCAACGGTTTCCCGATAGGCGGCATTATCATATCCCCTAAGATACAACCGGCATATGGCATGCTTGGCACCACCTTCGGCGGCAATCATTTAGCTTGCGCTGCCGGGTTGGCTGTGTTGGAGGTAATAGAGCGCGATAACCTGATGCAAAATGCGGCCGAAGTTGGCGGCTATTTGATTTCGGAGGTCAAAAAATTTACGCAAGTAAGAGAAGTGCGCGGCCGTGGATTGATGATCGGCATTGAACTGCCTGCCGAACTTGCCCATGTACGCACGGAACTGCTGTTTAAGCACCATATTTTTACCGGCGAAGCAAAACCGAACGTGGTAAGGCTATTACCGGCATTGAACTTAACCAAAGCACACGCCGACAGATTTTTGGAGGCATTTGCTGCAATAGTAACAACGTAACATTTTAAACCCGCTTTAGGGGTTTGGGGTCTATGAAACTATTTTCTTCCGTACATGACGTAAGCGACATTAAAGCGCTTGTTGCCGAAGCCCTTGAGCTTAAGCAAAACCCTTATGCATTTCAGCATTTAGGAAAAAATAAGACCATGGCGCTTGTTTTCCTTAATCCGAGCCTGCGTACCCGCATGAGCACGCAAAAGGCGGCGCTTAACCTGGGCATGAATGTAATGGTGCTCAATATGGACAAAGAAGGATGGGCTTTAGAACTCCACGATGGCGTGATCATGAACGGTACAAGCGTGGAGCACATCCGCGAGGCAGCCGCTGTCATGGGGCAGTATGCAGATATTATCGGCGTACGCTCCTTTCCCGGCCTTAAGGACCGCGAGGAAGATTATAGCGAAATGATCTTTAACAAGTTTGTGCAGTATTGCGGTGTGCCGGTAGTCAGCCTCGAATCGGCCACGCGCCACCCGCTGCAAAGCCTGGCAGATTTGGTGACCATTGAAGAATTAAAAACACGCGAGCGCCCAAAAGTCGTTTTAACCTGGGCGCCGCATATAAAGCCCTTGCCGCAAGCCGTGCCAAATTCATTTGCCGAATGGATGTGCAAAGCCGACGTTGATTTTACCATAACATACCCAAAAGGTTATGAGCTTTGCCCCGATTTTACGCGGGATGCGGCCATCACCAACAACCAAGAGGAGGCGTTAAAAGATGCCGACTTTATCTATGTAAAAAACTGGTCGGCGTACGAGCCGTACGGTAAAGTGTTACCCGGAAATGAAGACTGGATGCTTACCAACGATAAATTAAAGATCACCAATAAAGCAAAAGTAATGCACTGCCTGCCGGTAAGGCGTAACCTGGAATTATCTGCTGAGATTTTGGATGGCGAAAACTCTATTGTTATTCATGAAGCAGCAAACCGGGTTTGGGCGGCGCAGGCGGTGTTGAAGAGGATGTTGGAAGCTATTGGTTGATTAAGTTTATTGAGAGAATGGTGATTAAGTTGACGTCTATGAAATTGACCGCTCACAAATAAACTTACGCAACTATTCACTAATTTCACACCGTGTATATCCCATCTTTCAATAAAATCGAAGACATTCAGGAGGCTATCCGCTTCATGCAGCGCTATAGTTTTGCGACAATTGTATCGGTGAAAGACGGTTTTCCCGTTGCTACCCACCTGCCCTTCCTGGTAAAGCAAAAAAATAATAAAATTATCATTTCATCACATTTTGCCAAAGCCAACCCTCAATCTGCTGATATAATCAATAGCACTACACTTGTAATATTTACTGAGCCTCACGCTTATATCTCCCCAAAAAACTATGAAAAGGAACAAAACGTGCCTACCTGGAATTACCTGGCGGTGCACACCTATGGCAAATGCACTATACTGGAAGGGGACGACAAAGCCATGCTGCTCAAAGAAATGATCCAAAATTATGAGCCGGGTTATTTGAAACAATGGGATGGTTTGCCCGACGAATACAAACAGAGGATGATGAGAGGCATAGTTGCTTTTGAAATGGTGGTTAACGACCTGCAGGCCAAGGCAAAGCTTAGCCAAAACAGGACGGAGACAGAACGCGAAAATATTATCAATAACTTAAGCCATGCAGAGAGCACTGCAGAAAGGGAAATCGCCGAATATATGTCGGCGTTAAAAAAATCGGGTAATGATTAACGCCTGTCAGGCTTCATTGGGTTTATCCTCCTTTATAGAAGCATCTATCAGCTTATTAAGCGACAAACCCTGCACGACGACAGAGAATATCACGATAAAATAGCTCCCGGCAAGTATGATGTGCCGGTAAGGGGTTATCGGCAAGGATAAAGCAAGAGCTATCGAAATCCCGCCACGCACCCCCGCCCAGGTAAGTATGTTAATGCTTTTATAATTTACGGCGAGGCTGCGCCTTAAAAAAGTCAGCGGCAGCAAGATACTTAACCACCTGGAACCAAGTATAAGCACAATAGCAATGCCGCCGGTAAGCCAGTAATTAGTTATAAAGGGCAGGTTTACCATCTGCAGGCCTATCATCACAAATAAAATGGTATTCAGCATTTCGTCGATCAGTTGCCAGAATTTTTCCAACGCCTCGTGCGAACGCTCCTTAATATCCGCATTGATGGTCTGGTTGCCGGTAAATAATCCTGCGGCAACTACCGCCAAAGGGATGGATAGGTGCAGGTACGATGCCAAAACAGAAACGCTCATAACCAGTGACAGGGAAACCAATACGATAGTTTGGAAATCGGTAATCGATTTCATTAACCGGAAAGCGATAAAGCCTAAAGTTATACCCAAAGCGATGCCGCCAAAAACCTCCCGCACAAATAATAGGGCAGTTTTTGCAATGATCACATGATCGACGCCCGATTGTATAACTTCAAGTAAAGTAATAAAAAGCACCAGCCCTATCCCGTCATTAAACAATGACTCGCCCGAAATAATAGTGGCAAGATTTTGGGGCAATCTTGAATTTTTGATGATGGCCCTAACCGCAACCGGGTCGGTGGGTGAGATCAGCGCGCCAAATAAAAGGCAGTAAACAAAGGGAATAGTAACGTTATGAAAATACGACGTAACCCCATAAAGCAATGACCCAAAAATTACGGCTGACAGTATAACGCTAAGGGTGCTTAATACAAATACAGGCCGCAATTCCTTCTTCAGCCGTTTTGTGTTGGAGTTAAATGAACCAGCAAAAAGCAAAAAGCCAAGCATAATGTTTAGAACAGTTGAAGAAAAATTGATATTCTTAGCCAGATCTGTCAGGTAACGTGCAGCGTCAGGATCTAATTTATCGACAGCGATAGTTATAAGGGATACGGCTATTGCTATGGTAATAATGCCAATTGTGCCGGGCAGTTTAATAAACCTGGCATTTATGTAGGAATAAGTTGCACTTAGTATAACCAGCAATGCAATGATCAGGAAAAGTTCCATTAGCTTTTAACAATTAGTTTAATGTGATCATGGTAAATGAAACGTGTGCAAAACCGGCGGCAACTATTTCGGTTCCACTTCCGTTTTCCTCGTTTCTGTATTAAAATACCTTACCACCATCCGGTTGTCACTGTTTTTGGTGAAATAATTCATCGCCCATCGTAACAATACAATCCCCTTATTTGCAAATCCCGCCAGCGACATGATATGAACAAAGCCCCATAACAACCAGGCAAAAAACCCCTGGAAACGAAGTTTGCCAATGTCGGCGACGGCTTTATTTCGGCCGATGGTAGCCAGCGAACCTTTATCGCGGTACTTAAAGGGTTGGGTTGGTTCGCCTTTTATTAAATGGACAAGGTTTTTTGCCAGGGTTTTGCCCTGCTGTATGGCAACCGGCGCCACGCCGGGAAACCCGTTCGGGGTTTCGTTGCTGATCATCGCCGAAACATCGCCGATTGCAAAGATGTTTTCATAGCCTTCTACCCTGTTTATCTGGTCAACAAATAAGCGGTTCCCTTTTGCAAGCGCGTTTGTCGAGATGCCATCAGGCATTTCGCCCTTTACGCCCGCTGCCCATAACACATTGCGGGTTTTTATGGTTTTGCCGTTATCAATTTTTAAATAAAAGCCATCATAGCTTTCCACATGTGCGCTATTGTAAATAATTACATCGGCCTTGCTTAAAAACTCTTTCGCCTTTGCCGATGCCTGCGGCGACATCGCTGCAAGCAGTCTGTCCTTGCCTTCAACCAGGTAAACACGCATGTCATATTTGCTCAGGCCGTGGTAATCTTTCATCAATATCAAATGCCGCATTTCGGCTATTGCCCCTGAAAGTTCTACGCCGGTGGGCCCTCCGCCTACCACCACAAAGGTCATTAGCGCAAACTTTTCCCGCTGGTCGGTGGTAACCAGCGCAGTTTCGAGATTTTGCAGAATGAGGCTCCTGATGTTTAAGGCTTCGGGGATATTTTTCATCGGCATTGCAAAATGTTCTATCTCTTTATTGCCGAAGAAATTAGTATTGGAGCCGGTAGCGATTACCAGGTAGTCATAATGAATTGGACCAATACTGGTGTCAATCGTATTGTTTTCAGGATTAATCTTTTGTACTTCGGCCATATTGAAGCTGAAATTATCCTGCTTGATAAAGATCCTGCGGATGGGAAATCCAATGGAATCGGCCTCCAAAGCACCCATGGCAACCTGGTACAGCAAAGGCTGAAAGGTGTGATAATTATGCCTGTCGAGCATCAGCACATCAACCGGCGCATTTTTTAATCTTTTTGCCAATTGCAGGCCTCCGAAGCCTCCTCCTACAATTACAATCCGGGGTTTTGAATTTTTATTTTGATTGGGCGGGATAACAGTGAACATATGTGCTTATAAATTCCAATTATACATAATCTTTCATAAACGTATTGTAAACTTATTGCGGTGAGTGGTAAGTAGTCAATGGTGAGTAGTCAATGGTGAGTCATGAATGATTAACAAAAAATACATTCATTACTAACTATTCACCACTCACTACTCACAACTCACTATTCACCGCTCACTATTCATCACTTACTACTCACTACCATCATATAAAATCGTCTACTTTTGAGCAGTTATTTATAAAAACAGCCTATTTTTTAGTACTTTTAGCCACAATAAGTATATAACAGAAGGATTTTGCCTTCAATTTGTTTATAAAAGTATTAATATGGGCAAAAACGATACAGTTTCAACGCAAGCGGGCAAAGTTAAGGCTGCCGCGAACCTGTATGTTATAAAAATAGGCGGAAATGTTATTGATAATTCCGAAAACCTGTATCGTTTTTTAAAGGATTTTACCGCATTAAAAGGTTTTAAGATATTGGTGCATGGCGGTGGAAAGGTTGCCACCCAAATCTCGGAAACTTTAGGGATTGAGTCCAAAATAGTAGATGGCCGCAGGATAACTGATATTGATACTTTGCGGGTGGTAACTATGGTTTACGCGGGCCTTATCAACAAAAATATTGTGGCCCAGTTGCAGCGTTTTGGCACCAACGCCATCGGCCTTACGGGTGCCGATGGGGATTTTATTCGCGCGAAAAAACGCCCTGTGAAAACTATCGATTATGGTTTCGTAGGCGACATTGATGAAGATTCCATTAATCCCAGGCATATACGCAGCCTGATGCAAGCCGGCTTTACCCCTGTTTTTTGTGCGCTGACACATGATGGCGACGGCCAGCTATTGAATACCAATGCCGATACCATCGCTTCGGCATTGGCTGTTGCCCTGGCTAAAATATACGACACTACCCTTATTTACTGTTTTGAGAAAAAAGGTGTATTAAAAGATATTCACGACGAAAGCTCCCTCGTAGCTAAAATTGACCATCAGGGATACGAAGAATTGAAAGCTCAGCAAATTATACACAGCGGTATGCTTCCGAAGATGGATAATGCCTTTTCGGCTATATCCTGTGGGGTTAAGGAGGTGATTATCGGGCACTCTGATGAGCTCGGCAGCTTGAAAAACAATAAACCATTTGGCACACGTTTAACTAAAAACCTATGAATTCGCAACAACATATAGCCATATTGGGCAGCGGTAATATCGGCCTCTCGCTTGCTAAGGGGCTGGTAAAATCAGGGATATGCAAACCGCAGCAGATATCGCTCACACGCAGAAACGCGGCGGCTTTGGCGCCTTATGCCGAGATGGGCTATCATACGACGGACAATAATTTAAAAGCCGTACGAAAGGCCGATTTCGTGGTCTTAGCGGTATTGCCCCAGCAGCTCAATAAATTACTCGACGAGATCCGCCCTTCTGTACGGCCCGAAAAGCAATTGCTGATATCGGTAGTTTCGGGGGTAAGCTGCAGCGATATCCGTAACCAGCTCGATTTAAACGTGCAGGTGATCCGGGCCATGCCAAATACCGCAATAGCCATCGGGCAATCCATGACTTGTATCGCCACCGATAATGGCACCACTAAAAACATAAACTTTGTAAGGTCGCTTTTTGATACCGTTGGCGTTTCGATACAGATCAATGAAGAGTTAATGACATCCGCTACGGCCTTGTGCGCTTGCGGAATCGCTTTCTTTTTGCGGTCGATCCGCGCGGCCTCGCAGGGCGGCACCGAGATAGGCTTTCACGCACAGGACGCCCTTAAAATGGCGGCCCAAACCGCCAAAGGCGCTGCGGACCTGCTTTTACAGCTGGCCTCGCACCCCGAACAGGAAATTGACAAAGTAACGTCGCCAAGCGGCTGTACTATTGCGGGCCTAAACGAAATGGAGCACAATGGCTTCAGTTCGGCGATGATAAAAGGAATTAAGCTTTCAGCTGAGAAAGCGGGGGATTTGTATCAGAAGGGAGATTAGAGATTAGAGATAAGAGGTATGAGGTTAGTTTAATGCGGAAATCGGAATGCCGATTGCGGAATGGGATTTTTCTTTTGGACTAAACTCTAAACTTTAACCTCTAATCTCTCTAAAATAAACAAATGTTAACAGTAGAAAAAATAGGCGGTACATCCATGACCGCATTAAACGATGTTATAAACAACATCGTCCTTTTTGAGCGGAGCGGGCCGCAGCTTTATAACCGTATTTTTGTTGTATCGGCGTTTTCCGGGGTTACCAACCTGCTGCTTGAGAATAAAAAGACCGGCGAACCGGGCGTTTATCATCACCTTGCCAACTATAAAAACTTTCACAAGCCTTTAAATAGCGTTATCGCAAAGCTGAAACAGATCAATAAAAGTTATGAAAGCCTTGGATTGAATATCGCAGCAGCGGATGAGTTTATTGAAAAGCATATTAAGGAAGCGCAGGCTTACCTGGATAACCTGGCAAACATACTGGCATCGGGCTATGTGAGCAAGGAAGGGATTTTACAAGCCGCTCGTGAAATACTGGCTTCTATCGGCGAAAGCCATTCTGCTTTTAATTTTAGCAATATCCTGCAAAACATGGGCATAAATGCCACCCGGGTTGACCTGAGCGGATTTAACGACCAGCGTTCATTAACCATAGACCAGCGCATAAAAAAGGACCTGAGAAAAATCGATTTTAAAAATACTATTTGTATTGTAACGGGCTACGCTAAGGGCACGGAGGGTATTATGCGTGAGTTCGACCGCGGCTACTCGGAGGTGACATTCAGTAAAATAGCGGTTGAGGTGAAGCCGCAGGAAGCAATTATCCACAAAGAATACCATTTATGCACCGCCGACCCCGAGCTGGTCGGCGTTGACAACTGTTACCCGGTTGGGAACACTAACTACGACGTGGCCGACCAGTTGGCGGATGTCGGTATGGAAGCCATTCATCCTAAAGCATCAAAACCATTAGAGATCAATAATATCAATCTCCGCATAAAAAACACCTTTGATCCGGCGCATCCCGGCACGCTGATCACCAGGGAGTATATTTGCGAAACCAAAAGGGTTGAAGTAATTACGGGTACCGACAAAGTGGTGATCGTAGACATCTACGACCCATCGATGGTAGGCAATGTGGGCAGCGATTTGCGCATGATGCAGGTTTTTTCAAAGTACGGTATCAGCTACATTTTTAAAGCGACCAGCGCCAACAGCATATCCATAGTATTTTGGGAAAAGGATTTTACAAAAAAGCTTATCGCCGAACTGGAAAGCAATTTTGAGAAGGTAACAGTGGAAAAAGTGGCCATGGTTTGCCTGTTAGGCACTAATATGGATCAGCCCGGCTTGCTGGCCAAAGCCGCCGCTGCCTTGGCCGAAAACGGTATCAACATTAAAAGCGCCGGCTTTGCCATGCGGATTGTGAACATACAGTTTTTAGTAGCAAGGGAAGATTTTGATAAGGCGATCATAGCGCTGAACAGGTCGATGAATTGAAATTAAGTTGCAAGTCTTTAAGTCGTGTCCTAAATCAGGCCTCGTAAATAAGTTTGTTTGAGGACGCCGTTTCGCTATAATCGTCAAAGTATCTCAAGCAGCGCAGTCGAATTTACCTTAACCATATCAATATCAATTACGAATGGCGTTCTATAGCTACCTGGTTGATAAGAGTGGCTGGTTGTGGATTTTTTGAGAAACCTACTTTTCGTGTTTCGATAATCACCAGGTTTATACAGCTTTATGTATAGGTAAGCGTTATCTTCATAAACTGCTTCAATATCTTTCCAATATTATTTTACATTTTTAGCCAGCTCGTAAATATAAGTTTCATTAACTATAAGAACCGGTTTATTGAGAAGCATTAAATAAATGTACCTCCAATAATTTCTTAACCTTATATAAGCTATCAACAGCCATGCAAGGTAGCTGTAATTAAAAATTTCGTACCTGGAAAATCTGTGAAAAAAAGTATAAAAGGCCATCAACAATGCCAGCGCGATCATGAACATGTTCATAATAAAAGTATTGCTGACGCGGGGTTTAAACTCCATTTTCCAATGCCTGTATCCTATAATTATCTAGTTTTTTTAACAGAAGCGCCTGGTCGGCATCTACAAAATCAATATTAATAAAAAAAAACGACCTCTTGCTATTAGGTTTAAACCAAAGTTTGGTCACGAACCTTCTTTGGGGATTACCGATTTTGTCCAGGTAATTCTCGGGGTGATAAAGTTTGATAAATAAAAATGAGCCTTTTTTATAAACTTCCCGGATATCTTTCCAATAGTATTTTACATCATGATTGAAATCATAGATATAGTTTTCATTAGCAACAAGTATAGGTTTGGCGAACAAACCCGCGTAAGTTGGCCTGTAAATTTGACTTATCAATGCAAAAGCCGTGAGCGTGTAGATGATATAACTATAATGCAAAAAACCATGCTTAAATACTGGCGAAAAAATCCCTAATCCAGCCAGGCAAAACATTCCTGCAATTAAAAATAGTTGTAGTAATAGAAAAAAACTAAATCGGAAATTAAACGCCATAAGGAAACAGGTTTAACAAATCTAATTAATTTCTTTTAAATAGCGGTCCATCAAGTCTAAAAACTGTAAGACGCTATACTGCCCCCCAACTACTCCAAATAATAGTGCCGTATTCGCTCCAACCCCTCGTCAAGCTCGTAAACAAGCGGTGTGCCGGTAGGGATATCTAATTGGGTTACTTCTTCATCAGTAAGATGGTCGATGTATTGAATCAATGCCCGCAAACTGTTGCCATGGGCACAAACAATCACTTTTTGGCGCTTCCGGATGGCAGGCACAATAAATTCATTCCAATAGGGCAATACCCTGTCCATGGTTTGGCTCAGGTTTTCGGTGAGCGGTAATTCGCGCTCGGTGAGGTCTTTATAACGGATATCCTTGCCGGGATAGCGCTCATCTTCTTTTGTTATCGGCGGCGGCAACTCATGCGGGTCGCGGCGCCATTTGTGTACCAGCTCCGCGCCGTACTTTGCAATGGTCTCCTGTTTATTAAGGCCTTGCAGGGCGCCATAAAAGCGTTCGTTTAACCGCCACGATTTTTGCACGGGAATCCATAAATGATCGAGCTCCTCCAAAACAATGTGCAGTGTTTTAATAGATCGTTTTAAAAGAGATGTAAAACCTATATCAAAAACGTAACCCTGCGCTTTTAGAAGCTGCCCGGCGCTTTTCGCCTGGCGGAACCCTTCTTCGGAGAGGTCGACATCCGTCCAGCCCGTAAAGCGGTTTTCTTGGTTCCATACGCTTTCGCCGTGGCGCAGCAGCACTAATTTTTGCATAAGTAACAGATAAGTGTAAAAGGAGGACTGATATGACTGCAAAAATAGCTTATTTACCTGGAAGCATTGCTGATATTTAACCACGGAGAGCGCTAAGAAGGCACAAAGACCACAGAGGACAAGGTGAGAATTAAGATTATCAGAACTCCAGGTACTCCGGGTCTTCTCCGTATCTCCGCGTTAAAATTCGCAGAGCATCGTTTATATCGAAGCATCCGGTTTTTCGATCTGATTTAAAAAAAAAATTGTGAAATGTGTCCGAATAAATTAAATTGCATTGAAAACCACTTAAAAACCTTTTGAATCATGATTCCAACAACACCTGTTCCGGCAAAGGATGGCATAGCCAACCCTGCCCCTCTTGGCTTATGCGCATTCGGCATGACCACGGTTTTATTAAATCTTCACAACGCCGGTTTCTTTGAGCTCAATTCAATGATCCTGGCCATGGGTATTTTTTACGGCGGCTTTGCCCAGGTAATTGCGGGCTATATCGAGTCAAAAAAGAATAACGTATTTGGCTTAACCGCCTTTAGTTCCTACGGATTTTTCTGGTTATCACTTGCCGGATTAATCCTTATTGGAAAACTGGGATGGTCTGCGGGCCCATCCGATGGCGCTATGGCTGCGTATCTTGGTATGTGGGGCTTGTTCACTTTATGCCTGTTTTTCGGGACTTTAAAATTAAGCCGTGCCTTGCAAATAGTTTTTGGCACCCTGGTTATCCTTTTCGCCCTGTTGGCTGCCGAACATGCAACCGGCAACGAGAGCATTGGCAAGCTTGCAGGCTTTGAAGGCATACTGTGCGGTTTATCGGCGATATATGCCGGTATTGCTACGCTATTGAACGAGGTGCACGGAAAAACCGTCCTTCCTCTAGGCTAGGCCACTGAATTTATATGATTTTTATGATTTCGCTGATTTTTAGAACCGGCCAAATCATTATATCTGAACCGCTGATTTGTGCAATTTTTAAGATTTCCCTGATTTCTTTTGAATCAGCGAAATCTGTTAATCATTGAAATCAGCGGTTCTGTTATTAAAAAAAAATGAAAGATTTCAAAAAATATTACCGCATTGCGGCAACTCCTGCCGAGGTTTATGTGGCCCTGACCAACCCGCTGACCCTCGAATTGTGGACCGGCGAGCCTGCGGTAATGTCGACTGAAGCTGCCTCGGAATTTTCATTATGGGAAGGAAGCATTGTTGGCAAGAACCTGGAATTTGAGCAGGATAAAAAGATAGTACAGCAATGGTACTTTGACGGGCAGCCAGAGTCTTCTATCGTTACCATTAAACTTCATGCCGATAAAGATGCTACCTCCGTCGAGTTGCGGCATACCAATATTCCTGATGCCGAATATAACGGCTTTGCCGAAGGCTGGGATAACAGCTATTTCGGCCCGCTCGCTGAGTTTTTTGATGAAGGCTAATTGTTGGACTGTTGGAAAGTTGGAGCGTTGGAAAGTTGGAAAGTTGTAAGGGGTGTTGCAGATCCGAAATCTTTGCTTCGGGCTAATCTACTTACATAACCGAAACGCCAGTTGCAGCTTCTTTCGGTTTTTCCGGACTTTCGGAGTTCTTTTCTTCTTTCGGACTTTACCGACTTTCGGACTTCTTTCTTCTTTCGGTCTTTCCGGACTTTACCGACTTTCGGACTTTTTTTTCTTCTTTCGGTCTTTACGGACTTCCGGACTAAAACTAATACAATGTAAACTCCACCCTGCGATTTAACCGGCGGCCTGCGGCGGTTTTATTGCTCGCAATGGGGTTGGCTTTTCCATAGCCGGTCGCTTCTATCCGCGAGGCGCTAACACCCTTGCTTATAAGGTATGCTTTTACTGCTTCCGCCCGCCCTTGCGAAACCCGGAGGTTAACCGCGTCAGATCCTACATTATCGGTATAGCCGGCTAATTTTAAATTTAAATTTTTGTCGATGAGTAATTGCGCCAGTTTATCCAAACTTGCGTACGAGCGTTCGCTGATCGAAGCCTTCCCAAAAGAAAACTCAAGATGCTGTAAGGCCTCATTGATAACCACCCTATCCCCTGCCGTAACTTTCTCCTGCGGTTTAGCAACGGGCAGCGGGCAGCCTGATCCGTCGACTTTTGTGCCTGCCGGCGTATTTGGGCATTTATCATAGAAATCAGATACGCCATCGCCGTCACTATCTACCGAAAGCTTGGCAAGCAATGCGTTCGCCGCAACCAGTTGTTTTTGCAGCTCCTCGTTTTTGACTTTCGCCGAATCAACCTGCACCTGCAATGCGTCTTTTGCATTTTGGTTTTGCCATAAGTATTCATCCCGCATGGACGAAACAGGGTTATGCGCGGCTAACTGCGGGCTTGAGCGCTTGCCGATAGCAAACTCCACACCAACGTGCGCGTAAGAAAATTTATCATTATTGGTACCGTATTTATACCCGTCGATGTTATCCGAATAAACAAAGTTTACCTTATAGCCAAACTCAACGTTTACCCCTTTCGCAACATTGATCTTCACCCCAAGGCCGACCGGTACATAAATTTCATTTAATGTTCCATTGCCCGATTTAAAATTTTTGGTGCTCCGGTCCTGTAAGGTCAGCACCGGTGTGTAGTTCATGGTACCAGCGCCGGTGGTAAGAAAGAGCTCGATACCGCTAATCTCGTGCTGCCAGTTTACATTTGCCAATGTGAAGTTCGCGCTCAAGCTTGCTGAATAATGAATAGTGGTATTAAAACCTCTGAACGGAACCACGCCGCTTGGTTTTGCCTGGGAGTGGTTGGCGCTCAGCTTGCCCATCAGGAAATCTGCCTGCAGGCCAAACGAGGGGAATAATTGTTTTTTGAAGAAAATGCCGTAACCCAATTGCTGGGCCGGCGATGTAAAATCAAGTTTATCGTTTGATTGAAAGACTGTATTGGTGCTTAAAATTCCGCCGTATACGCCAAAAGACCAGGTGCGAAATGACCTGTCGCCGGAAAAAGGCGTCACATAGTCGGGTTTGTCAATAGACGAATCAGCGGTGGTTTGCGCAAATAGTTTACTGCTGAATAAAAGCGCTGTCAATAAAAAAAAAGAGGCCCGTGTAAAATTAAATTTCATTTTTAGCTCTTGTGTTTTGTTTTCCCCGTGAAACTATGCCTTAAAACGATCATGCCTCAATAAAATCACAGTTTAAACGGGGGGCTAAGATAGTTCCAAACAATAAAATATCAAAATCTAAAACTAACAGATAAAAAACTGATACGCAACCTTAATTTGATATAAATAAACAGTTAACTTAAAACACGGACCGGCACTCCCCTTTCCAAGTCCGTAAAAATTAACCTGGACCCAAAAAAAGAATAATAAAATTTCTTATGTTAAGCACTAAGTTGAAAGTAAAGGGGCTTCAATGCCCCTTTTATCCAAATTAAACTTTGCAATTATTGCCCTTTCGGTAATGCATCAATTTGCTTTTTTAAATCCTCTGCTTTTGCTTTGTTATCGGCTGCGTGTGCGGGATCGTATTTTCCGCGGTAGTAATTTCTGAGGTTATTTAAGGCATCAACCGATTTTGGATTCTCATTTACAGCTTTTTGCAAATACGGAAGGGCTATATCAAATTGCGCATCCGCTTTTTGCCTCGTCGCTTCGTATTCTTTTTGCTTGGCTGCCGGTAAATTAACCGCCGTATTGTACAGATCAATAGCGGGCTTCATTAAAGAATAGCCCAGGTTCATGTTGGCATCAAAATAATCCGGATCAATTTCAATGGCTTTTTTGTAGCTTTCAGCCCCCTTTGCATAATTGTCGAGCGCAGATTTGCTCAACGCAGCCTTCGTAGCCGGGTCTTTGGCTTTCGCTGATTTTTCGTCATCTGCATCGGCTATACGTGAATAAGTCAGGCCCTGGTAATAATAAAGTGTTTTATTTTTCGGGTCGTTTGCTATTGCCGCCTGTATTTTGCTTAGTATGTCATTTTCTTTACCTGCTTGTAAGCCCAAACGTATTTCAAATTCACGCAAGTCCGAACTGGTAGGATATTTTGCTACTCCCTCCGCTACGGCTTTCAGCGCATTTGTGGTATCCTTGCTAATTAAATATACGGTAGCCATATACCTGTAGATCTTAGAATTACCGCTATATTTCGTGGTCACCAGCTTTTTATAATTGTCAAGGGCAAGCGGGTAATATTTGGGGTCTGTATTTCCGGCATTACCTGCCGCCAAAGCCGTATAGTATATTGCCGTAGTATCTTCGGGGAATATTTGCCGGTAAGCATCAAAAGATTTATAGGCCAGATCGTATTTACCTTCCTGGTAATCCTTTACCCCTAAGGTTGAATAATATTGTGCAACGTTGAGATCACCGTCCGCGATGAGTTTTTTATATTCGCCTTTAGCATCAAGCTCTTTGGCTTTTTTAAGGGCCTCCTGGGCGGTAGCCAACAGCGGCGTTGCAGTAGCGGGCACGGTATCCTGGGCCGCAAGGGCCCCGTATATTGCACCCTTTAATGCATAGGTTTGCGGCATAGTCGCCGTTTTTTCATTAGCCGATGCCTTATCAATCGCTGTTTTTGCGTTACTAAGATTTTCTTTGGCTTTGGCGGCAAGTATTTTTTGGCCTTTTACTACGTCATACTGATCGTAGCTTTCCTGCGCATTTTTTAACTCTCCTTTTTGTGCAAACGCTGTTGCGGAAACTAAGCCTAACAGGCCTATCATCAAAAATTTGATTTTCATAGTTTGTTATTGATTGGTTAACTGTTTTAGTTTATCATTTATGCTGTTTAGCTGCTCGGTCCGACCAATTTTCGTATAGACCAACTGCAGCGCCCGCAGGCAATTGACATTATTCGGCGATATTTCGTGCGCCTTTTCAAGCCACTGAACTGCTAAGGCGGTATCTTGCTCGTTTGCCCGCTCCTGCTTTACTTCACTTTGTTTAAAATATAGCAGCCCCAGGTTAAAAATGGGCTCGTAGGCCGAACTGTTTAATTCGATGGCATGTAAATAAAGCGATTCGGCCTTCTCATATTGATTCAAATGGTCATAACAATCGGCTGCAACAAATGCAATATCCGCGTTATTTGTATTATTGTCAAGCAACGCAGGCAATAAAGTTACCAATGACCGGTAATCTTTCCTATTATTATAAATATTTGCCTCATCCAATAACAGCGACCGGCTATCCGGCAAAACCTTGCGCCCCTTTTTTAAAATATTCAACGCCGTAACGGTGTCGCCGAATGATATATAAATGTTTGCTGCAGCCTCAACATATTCAACCTTTGTGCTGTCGCCCCCCACAAGTTCGGCATAGTATTTTGCGGCAGCCTGTAAATTACCGAGCTTATTGTCAGCATATGCGATGTAAGCATTTATTTTTTTAAATGAAGGCGCGTATTTCTTAGCTTCCTGGAAGGATTGAAGCGCATTTAAAAAATCAGATTTGGCAAGATATGAAAATCCAACCCGCACATAAGTATTTGCTAAACAGCGCTTTGCATACTCCATTTCGGCGGGATACCGGTAAATTTTCCGCCTCTCGGAGAGCCTGTCTACGAGGCCGGCGGTTCGGGGCAAAAGCGATGCCGGCTGATGCAGTTTGTTTAACGAGTCGATATACAAAATGCTGGCATATACTACAGCCCGGTAAACGTTTCGTTCCAAATCGAGTGTATCCGGGGATACTTTTAGCAGGCTGTCGACCGAATTTTTAGCGCTGCCAAGGTATTTCAGGTCCTTTTTTTGCTTATAGTAAGCAAGATTGTTCACTACTCCTTTAAGCACTTCCGTTTGGCAGAAGCCTGCAGAAGCAGTAAACAATCCTATTAAAACCGGTAATAAAAATTTACGGCTTTGCATTTATCTATTCGTTTGGTTCTACAGAAGCATCGCCGGTATCCGGTGGCGTTCCATTGCTTTCAATGTCTCCGTCAATTTCCTTATCGTCTTCGTCGTCGTGCTCAATTTTCGCGACTGATGCAATCTCATCGTTTTCTTTTAGGGTGATCAGCCTTACACCCTGGGTAGCCCTGCCCATCGTGCGCAGTTCGCTTACCGCAATCCTGATGATAATACCCGATTTATTGATGATCATCAGGTCATCCTTATCAGTAACATCTTTTATGGCAACAAGTTTTCCGGTTTTGTCGGTAACGTTCAGCGTTTTCACCCCTTTGCCTCCGCGGTTTGTCACCCGGTAATCTTCAATGTCGGTTCGTTTACCGTAGCCTTTTTCCGAAACCACCAATACTGTCGTTTCCGGGTTATCTACGCTGATCATACCTACAACCTCGTCCTCCTCATTTTCAAGCGTTATGCCTCTTACACCGGTGGCTGTACGTCCCATTGGCCGTACTTTGGCCTCATTAAAGCGAATTGCCCGGCCCGATTTTAACGCCATAACGATCTCGCTGCTGCCGCTGGTCAGATTTGCTTCCAATAGTGAGTCGCCCTCATTAATGTTTATGGCATTTATGCCATTTGCACGCGGACGCGAATAAGCCTCAAGCGATGTTTTCTTGATGGTACCTTTGCGGGTACACATAATAATAAAGTTATTTTCGAGGTATTCCTTATCCTTAAGATTGATCAGCTTGATATAGGCCTTGATATTTTCTTCCTTGGGGATATTGATGATGTTTTGAATGGCGCGGCCCTTTGATGTTCGCGTACCTTCAGGAATTTCAAACACCCTGAGCCAGAAACATTGGCCCGATTCGGTAAAGAACAGCATGTAATTATGGTTCGACGCGATAAGCAGGTGCTCAATAAAGTCTTCGTCCCTGCTATTGCTGCCAATGGCCCCTTTGCCTCCCCTGCCCTGCCTGCGGTACTCAGTAAGCGGCGTGCGCTTTATATAACCTTCGCGCGAAATTGTGATCACCACATCCTCATCCTCAATAAAATCTTCGGTTTGCATTTCTGCGGATGAATGCACCATTTCTGTTTTTCGCTCATCACCGTATTTCTCCCTGATCTCAATCAGCTCGTCTTTAATGATCTGCATGCGCAGGCCTTCATCTGCCAAAACCGACTTCAAATACTCAATTTGCTGCATTAAAGCTGCATATTCGTCTTTTATTTTGTCGCGCTCCAGTCCTGTTAACCTTCTTAAGGTCATATCAAGTATGGCGCGGGCCTGGATGTCGCTCAACCCGAACTGTGTCATTAAGCCTTCGCGGGCGTCGTCGGGAGTATTCGAGGCACGGATCAATTTGATCACCTCGTCCAAATGATCGAGGGCGATAAGTAAGCCCTCCAGTATATGCGCGCGCTTTTCCGCTTCCGACAGTTCAAATTTTGTGCGGCGGATAACAACTTCGTGCCGGTGCTCAACAAAATTGTGGATAAGGTCTTTCAGGTTAAGCAGCATCGGCCTGCCATGCACCAGCGCAATATTATTTATGCTGAATGAAGTTTGCAGCGCAGTATACTTGTAAAGGTTGTTTAATACGATTGCAGCATTTGCATCGCGCTTTATTTCATAAACAACCCGGATACCCAGCCTGTTCGACTCATCCCGGATTGCCGAAATACCGTCAAGTTTTTTTTCATTAACAAGTTCGGCAGTGCGCTCAATCATCAGCGACTTATTGATCTGGTATGGCATTTCGGTAACTATAATGCGCTCCCGGTCACCATTGTAGGTTTCTATTTCGGCCCTTGCGCGTATAACAATCCGTCCCCTGCCCGTTTCGAATGCCTGGCGGGCGCCCTCAAAACCATAAATAATGCCGCCGGTCGGAAAGTCGGGACCTTTAATATGCTTCATTAATTCGGTAACCTCAATCTGGCGGTTGTCTATCAACACTAAGGTTGCGTTAATAACCTCCGTTAAATTATGAGGCGCCATATTGGTGGCCATACCTACAGCAATTCCTGACGCGCCGTTTACCAATAAATTAGGGAACTTCGCGGGTAAAACCGTTGGCTCGTTTAACGAATCGTCAAAATTCAGCTGGAAATCAATGGTATCCTTGTTAATATCGGCCAGCATCTCTTCAGCTATCTTCTCCAGCCTTGCCTCAGTGTACCGCATTGCCGCAGGCTCGTCACCGTCAATCGAACCGTAGTTGCCCTGTCCCTCAACCATCGGGTAACGCAAGCTCCACTCCTGGGCCATACGCACCATAGCGTCATAAACCGACTGGTCGCCATGCGGGTGGTATTTACCCAGCACCTCCCCCACTATACGGGCTGATTTTTTATAAGGCTTGTTGTTATTTAAACCAAGATCAAGCATGCCGTAAAGCACACGCCTGTGCACGGGTTTTAAACCGTCGCGGACATCAGGTAATGCCCTTGATACGATAACCGACATTGAATAGTCAATGTAGGCCGATCGCATTTCTTCGTCAATATTTATCGAAATTATTCTGTCTTCTGGTGGTAAGTTTCCGTTTTCTGTTTCTTCGGCCATTTTATTTTTTGATGTAGATTCTTCGCATAAGCAGGTCGTTTCAAAAGGCTTTTTAAACGACCTGCGAAGTTACGAAAATTAATGGTTTTTTCACACCATGTTGGTAACATTTGTAGGGGGAATTTCGGGTTTCGCCCGATAGCCGGCAGGTCGCTTCCGGATTTAATTAAGGGAATAAAATATTGGGGATTTGGGATATATAATTAAAGGCTTAAAAATCAGCGAAACAAAAAATCAGCTTAAATCATTAAGCCCGTTTCTACTTCATCTTCTTCCAATATTCCTCAACACGCATCCCGGTTGGCAGTGTGCCCCTAAGCGTTAAGGTATCGTTTTTTAGTGTGTACAAATAATGGATGGGGATATGGGTAATTTTCGATGGCTGGCTGCAAAAGGTTTCCGTATCAACGCAGGTATCGCCTTTAAAAATATAAGTGCCGGCTTCATATCTTTCGGTTTTGTACCCTTTTTCAATGGCATAGGCATCATAATGAATGGCATCATATTTTCTGTGCAAAGCGTAGCCCTTCGGCGCGCCTTCCTTTTTGCCATTGTAAATGCCGCCGACAAACTCCCAGGTGCCTTTGAGCGTTGGTTGGTTTTGGAAAGAACATAAAATAAAAAATAATGGAAGAAAATTTAGTTTTTTCATTTGCGTAACAGAAAATTATGTCATTTCGAGGAGGTACGACGAGAAAACTTATGCTTGATACATAGCCGATGATGCAAGGCTGCTCCGTTCATCGCCGGATTACACATGGTGCACAAGGTTTCTCGCTATCGCTCGAAATGACATTGTTTTTTTCATCAAACCCAGTTGATCCCCTTTTTTAATAAAGATAATGTTTTTTCCTCTTCGCTGCCCGTCTGTGGCTGGTAGTTATAAAGCCATTTGGCGGTCGGCGGCAAACTCATTAATATCGATTCGATACGGCCGTTGGTTTCCAGGCCGAATTTGGTGCCGGCATCGTAAACCAGGTTAAACTCAGCATAGCGGCTGCGGCGCTGGTATTGCCATTGCTGGTGCTCTTCGTTAAATGGTTTATCGAGGTTTCGTTTTACCAATTCGGTATAAATCGGGATAAATGAGCGGCCCAGCGCCTTCGAAAACTCAAAAATCGTTCGCCAGTCCAGGTCATCCGTAGCTGTGAGACGGTCGTAGAAGATACCTCCTATCCCGCGGGTTTCATTTCTATGCCTGATGTAAAAATAGTCATCAGCCCATAATTTAAAACGGTGATAAAAATCCCGGTAAAAACTATCGCAAACTGATTTTAAATAAGCATGAAAATATTGGGCGTCGCCTTCAAAAATATAGTGCGGGGTTAAATCAATGCCTCCGCCAAACCATCTAACCGGCTCACTGCCGTTAATGAACGACGATGGCATTTCAAAATACCGGATATTCATGTGGATAATGGGCACCATCGGATGATTTGGATGGATCACGATGGATATACCCGTGGCAAAAAAATCATCCTGTTCAACTTTCAGGACTTTCTTAACATTTTCGGGCAGCTGGCCATGGACGGCAGAAAAATTAACCCCGCCTTTTTCGAAGATATTGCCGTTTTGAATAACGCGGGTCCTGCCGCCGCCGCCGCCCTCGCGTTCCCATAGCTCTTCCTCAAAAACCGCTTTGCCGTCTGTTAGTTCAAGGGCGGTGCATATTTCATCCTGTATTTGCTTATAGTCAGCAACAATTTGTTCCTTATTGATCATCAGGACAAAGATAGTTGATTGGGTTGATTAGGAGATCAAAACAAAATGTCATACGACGAGGAACGAGGAGAAAATTTTTCGAATATGCTTAACGCACAACGCGGCGTTTTCTTTCTGCCTTTCGGCGGATCGAAATGACATCGTTTTTACAGAACAAAGACGCAAAATATTGCGTCTCTACAACGGTTCAATATAATTCAAATCCTTGCCAAACGTTTCTTTCAGCTGGCTTACCGAAAATAAGGCAATAACAGTCAATATCGCCATCATAATATAACCGCTGGTTATCATGCCATAGTGATCTTTCAAAGCAGCAAAGGCAAGATTAATGGGGATTAACGAGCCCCGGACAAAGTTGGGGACGGTTGTAGCCACTGTAGAGCGGATATTTGTACCAAACTGTTCCGCGGCTATGGTAACAAATATTGTCCAATAGCCTACGGCAAATCCCATAAAAAAACAAATCCACACAAATTCTGCGCTTGTAATACCTTGCGAGTTTAAATAAACAATAACGCTGACAACCGACAAAAGCAGGAAAATAAACATGACCAGCTTTCTTGATCTTGTTACCTGGGATAAAAGACCTGCGGCTATGCCACCCACGGCAATGCCTATATAAGAAGATAAAATACCATCTCCGGCGTTTAATGATTCTTTTGCATTTAACGCTTTGCCGAATTCCGGCGATAAGGTGATCAACACACCGACAACATACCATAAAGGAGCGCCGATTAAAATACAATACAGATATTTTTTAAAGCGGCCCCAGTTGGTAAAGAGCATAAAGAAATTGCCTTTTGACACCCCCGCTTTTTCAATATTTTTAAACATCCCCGACTCAAACGTGCCGATACGCAATAAAAGCAAAGCTATTCCCAACCCACCGCCAACGAAGTATGCATCCCGCCAACCATATTTGGCGACTATTACGGCGGCGGCAGCCCCGAATAGACCGACAGCAGCAACTATCATAGTGCCATATCCCCTCCTTTCCTTACTTAGCGTTTCACTTACGAGCGTTATACCAGCGCCCAGTTCTCCGGCAAGGCCAATGCCTGCGATAAAACGAACCATCCCGTACATCCCCGCATCGTGTACAAGTCCGTTGGCAAAATTGGCCAATGAATAAAGAATAATGGAACCAAAAAGTACTTTTATACGGCCAAGTTTATCGCCTAAAACGCCCCATAATATTCCGCCTAAAAGCAGGCCAAACATTTGCAAATTAATAATATCAAGGCCCTTAGCAAGTACATCAGCAGGTTTAACACCGATATCAAGCAAACTGGCTTTTCTTACAATTGAAAAAAGTAATAGGTCGTAAATGTCCACAAAATAGCCCAGCGAGGCTACAAGGACTAACAAAACGGCATTCCTGGTGATTTTGGCCGAAGCATCAGTTGTCATATGAATTGCAATAATTGGTTTTAATGGTTGTGGTGAAGCAACGTTTTGCGCTTCTTTTTTGCCCTTGTAAAATTTGGACCGGGAGAAACAAAAACATCGCCGCCCAACAAAATTTTTCGATACAAAAAAACCCCTGTGAAAGCAGAGGTTTATAAGAAATTAATCTCTTTAATTATGCTTTTTTTACATTTACTGCCTGCAACCCTTTTCTGCCTTCTTCCACATCGTATGTAACGCTATCGTTATCTTTGATGGCATTTACGCCGCCTTGTACATCCTTAAAGTGTACAAAAAGATCTTTACCATCGTCGGTAACAATAAAACCATAACCTTTTTGTGTGTTAAACCATTTTACTTTTCCAGTTTTCATAAATATTATAATTGTTGTATTAAAAAAATCACATTCCAGATTAAAAAACCACCTCTTTGCCGGATAAAATACAACTTTTATCAGAAAGGCGTGGAAAAACCAATCTGTTCAAATATATAAAATAATTAATAACCAAATAAAATTATTTATTTGGTTGCGGGGTTAATCGTAAATAGGGTTTAACCTGCGTAAAACCTTTCGGAAATTTGGCAGGAATGTCTTCTGTTTTGATCGCCGGTACTATAACAACGTCCTCCCCTTCCTTCCAATCGGCCGGTGTCGCTACGCTGTAATTGGCGGTTAACTGGAGCGAGTCTATCACCCGCAGTATTTCCTGGAAGTTTCTGCCGGTTGATGCCGGATAGGTAATGATCAGCTTAATGGTTTTATCCGGTGCGATTACAAATAACGACCGCACCGTAGCCGTCAGCGATGCATTCGGATGGATCATATCATAAGCGAGCGCTATTTCGCGGTTTTCATCGCCGATGATCGGGAAATTTACCTCGACGTTTTGCGTCTCGTTAATATCATTTATCCATCCCTTGTGCGACTCTACCGAGTCGACGCTCAATGCGATCACTTTTACATTGCGCTTGTCAAACTCTGCTTTTAAAGATGCTGTTTTGCCAAGCTCCGTAGTGCAAACAGGCGTATAATCTGCAGGATGCGAAAAAAGTACGCCCCAGCTGTTGCCCAGGTATTCGTAAAAGTCTATCTCTCCTTCTGATGTTTTGGCCTTGAAATTTGGGGCCACGTCGCCTAATCTTAAGCTCATAGTATTGATGATTTTTGGTTAATTGTATAAATTTCGGGTATAAAGTTACAGCGAATGCGGAGATATGCAAGCCCCAAAACAAATAATCTACTATATAGGTATGATTTGTCGTTATAATGACAAAGAGATTGAAATTGAAAATACTTTACCTAACGGTACGATTACGTACAATCCTGTACGATTTCGTACGCCCGTATGTGTTCGTTGGTGCATAATCATTTGATAGTCAATTTATTATTGGTATGGCATGGTTTATGCAAACCAATCGGAAAGCTTATGCATGAAAATATGATGCGCTGTGCCTCCACCTTGGTGTCTTTTTTGCTGATCGCTATTTCTTCGCACGTCGGGTTAAGCCAGGCGGCTAATCGCGTAAATAACATTCAGTACTTTATTGACGCGGCCTGTGAAAAATGCACTGTGACCGGCCACGTCAACGAGAAAATCTGGGTAGCAACCACAAAAACCTATGCAGGCGATGCTGAGCAGCAGGCGGCATTAATCGGGAAATTCAAAGGCCTGATCGAAAAAAAATTGCATGCCGATACTGCACTTACCCGGCATATCGTATTCCGGTACCAGGATTCAGCAGGCGAAATTGTAAAAAGCTATACCGCAAAAGAGGATAAGATGAAAAAGCGCGGTTATAAAATACTAAAAGTGGATTTTGATCCCGTCCAATAGTACGCATATCGTTAACACTTGCCGATGAGAGTTTTCTACACTGTCTTTTTTCTTCTGTTAGTTTCAACAAGCCAGGCACAATCGCCGCTGCAAGCCTCCATAGACAGCTTATTCCAGACGTGTAACGACAAAACACCCGGCTACGCGGTCGCCGTGGTGAAAGACGGCAAAATTGAATGCCTGAAAGGCTACGGAATGGCAAACCTGGAGTATGGTACGCCGATTACTCCCGAGACAGTTTTTCACCTGGCCTCAGTTTCCAAGCAGTTTACTGCCTATAGCATTTACCAGCTTATTTCGGCGGGAAAGCTGCAGCTTGACGACCCTGTAAAAAAATACCTTCCTGATTTCAGAGATTATGGACACCCCGTCACCATACGCAACTTGCTTAACCATACCAGCGGGGTGCGCGACCTGGTAGAATTATTGGGTTTGAGCGGAATAGCCGAGCCCGACGCGGTAACTGAGCAGAACACACTAAGCATTGTTTACAGGCAAAAAGAACTCAATTTTGCACCCGGCGAGAAATGGCTATACAGTAACTCCGGGTATTTGCTGCTTGCAGCGATCATTGAGAAGGTTTCGGGACGCTCATTCAGGGAGTTTGAAGATAAAAACATCTTCGCGCCGATGGGGATGAAAAACACATTTATCAATGACAATGCGCAGCAAATAGTTCCACAGAGGGCTTCCTCCTATGAAAAGGATACCGTACCGATGAAATACCTGAAGCGCGAGCTCAACTATTCGTTTTACGGGCCAACCAATATGAATTCGACCGCGAGGGATTTGGCATCGTGGGTTATTAATCTTGATAGAGACAGATTGATATTTGAAAAAATGGCAAAGCGCGCGGTTTTAAATAATGGTGATACCGTTTTCTACGGTTCGGGATTTTTTGTTGACAAGTACCGTGGCATCAGGCGGGTTTATCACGACGGAAATGATGCTGGTTTTGAGACCTTTGTAGGATATTTCCCGGATAGACGGCTCGGAATAGTCGTGTTATCGAATTTGCTAAATTCAGATCCGACGTCGAAAGCCATGCGCATAGCCAATTTGTATGTGCCGCGGCCTGTGCGCAGGGAAAATGCGGCGCAAAGGCCTGCTGAAAAATATAACTATGTGAAGACCAACCAGGCTTATTTGAAAGCATATACCGGCAACTATGAAACACCCGGCGGCAACCTTATAAAAATTTTCCCAAAGGACACGTCGCTGCAAATAAAGTTCCCCGACCTTGACAAGCCGCAAACGTTGACAGCAATAAATGATACCCTTTTTCATGTTTTTGACGACATGCTGATCAGTTTCAGACGAAAGCAGGCAGGCGGCTTTCAGCAAATAGGCCTGAAGAGGCCGGCATTTTCCAATACTGCAGAAAGGGTGGAATATGCCGTTTACACCGAACAACAGATGAGAGAATTTACCGGAACTTTTTATGCTGAAGAGATACAAACCGTTTACGAGGTGAAAATAATTAATAATACCCTGGTGATGAGCAGCATAATGAACAGCAACATTCAACTCAACGCCAAAACCAAAGATAAATTTGCTACGGACCGGTGGTATGCAGGCAAAATAGTTTTTCAGCGTGATAAAAGCCAAAAAGTGACTTCATTTTCGGTGAGCTCCGACCGCATGAAGAATGTGCTGTTCAAAAAAATCTCATCCCTATAGCCAATGTTTTCATGTAACCTGGGAGACCGCATAAACATTCCGCTCCATTTATTGTTGACATACATACTGCCAACAAAACCATCTAATGGCCCGACATACTTATAAAACAGGTATTATTGGTAATTGCGCGTACCTGGCTCATATTAATAAAAACACCAATGTTGACTGGTTATGCTGGCCGCGTTTTGACAGCACATTTATTTTTGGCGGCCTGCTCGATAAAAAAAAGGGCGGCCAGTTTTCAATATTACCTATAGGGGAATATACAAGCCATCAATACTATCTTGAAAACACCAACGTGCTGGCGACTGAGATAACTACAAAGAAGGGCGAAAAATATCGGATAACTGATTTTGCGCCCCGGTTTTACGAACATCAGCGGTATTATAAGGCGCTTATGCTTATTCGTAAAATGGAACCCATCGAAGGTTCGCCGCGCATAGTGGTAAAGTGTGAGCCGGTATCCGGCTATGGCGATACAAAACTGCATGTTAACCGCGGCAGTAACCACATTCAATTTTTAGGCGGCGAGGAGGAAATGCGCCTGACAACCAATATACCGATAAGCTATGTTTTTGACGAGCAGGCCTTTGTGTTAAATGACTGCCGTTACCTGGTACTGACTTATGGCGAGCCGCTGGAAGCGCCGCTGATCAGTACCGCAGAACGCTTTTTACGCGAAACGATCCAATACTGGCGCCTTTGGATAAAACACTCTTCAATAGCCACTTATTTTCAGCCATTTGTTATCCGTTCGGCGCTCGCATTAAAAATACACCAGTTTGAGGATACGGGGGCCATAATTGCCGCGAGCACCACCAGTTTGCCCGAGTCGCCGGGAAGCGGCCGCAACTGGGACTACCGCTACTGCTGGCTGCGCGATACGTATTATGTGATCACCGCGCTTAACCACATAGGCCATTTTGAGGAAATGGAAAAATACTTTGGCTATGTAACCGATATTTCTTTTGCGGAAGATGAACGTTATCAGCCGCTTTATGGGATTACCGGCAAAAAAACGCTTACGGAAGAAATAATGACCAACCTGGATGGTTACATGGGCAATCAGCCTGTAAGGGTGGGCAACCAGGCTTATGAGCACATCCAAAATGATATTTACGGACAGGTGATGATCTCGCTCCTGCCGCTTTATACTGATCACCGGTTTATTTTTTCGGAAAGAAAGGACTCCGTGCGTTGGATAGAATTTTTGCTGGGCAAAATAGAGAAAACGATTGACGAAAAAGACGCCGGGATATGGGAGTTCAGGAACATGGCAAATATCCACTGTTACAGTAACCTGTTTCAATGGGCGGGCGCATCGGCGGCCGAAAAAATGGCACGTACGATAGAGAATGAGAAGCTCATCCATAAAGCAACCGTTCTGAAGAAAAAGGCAGCGAAACACATTGAAAGCTGTTATGATCCCGCAAGGAAGGTGTACACCAATTCGGCGGGAAGCCCTAATCTTGATGCGAGCACATTACAGCTTATCATGATGAATTATCTCGACCCGGCATCCGACCGGGCAAAAAATCACTTAATTGCACTGGAAAAGGAGCTAAAAACACCTAATGGCCTATTTTACAGGTATTTATATAAAGATGATTTTGGCAAGCCGAAATCAACTTTCCTGATATGCGCCTTTTGGTATGTAGAGGCCCTGGCTTGTGTAGGCCGGATCGACGATGCTATGCGCGAGTTTGAAAATCTTCTGCAGTTTTCGAATCACCTGCTGCTGTTCAGCGAAGATATTGACGAAGAAGATGGCAGCCAGTGGGGCAATTTCCCGCAGGCTTACAGCCACGTGGGCTTAATGAACGCCGCATACCGCATAGCGATGAAATTGGACAGGCCGATATTTTTGTGAGAGAGGTGCTGAAAGCAGAAGGTTTAAAGACCAAAGCTTTTTGCTTTTCGCCTTGTGCCTTACGCTTTCTGCTTTTCGCTTTTCGTCTCCTGCTTTCTTCTTTTCGCTCTCTGCTTTTCGCTTTCTGCTTTTTGCTTTCTGCTTTTTGCTTTTTGCTTTCTGCTTTTCGCTTTCAGCTTTCTGCTCCCTTCTCAATGCAGCACGGTACTTTCACAAAAACTTTCGAGCAGCTTGCGCACTTCAACAGGGTTTCGCAGGTAAAATTTGGCTGAAGAAACATTATTTCCCCCAACTTTTATGGTGATTGCACTATCCGGAAGCGCCTTGAAAATATCCTCGTCGGTGTAGTCATCACCAAAAGCGATTATAAAATCGTAGTCGTTCTTTTCAATTAGGCTCAGGGCGGCTTTCCCTTTATTGATCTCAACGTTCTTTACTTCAAGCACTTTGTCGCCGGTTAAAAGCTGCAATCCCTTGTCTGCGGCCATGTATTTTAAATTATTCATCAGCTCGTTGGCCCTGAGCTCGCCAAGGCCTTTTTGAGCGTTGCGATAATGCCACACCAGCGAATATGTCTTTTCTTCGATAAATGAACCGGGCGTACGATCGACATAGGTTTCTAAAATGGGATTAATATCTTGTTTCCAGCTGTCTGAAAGCCCGCTTATTTTATGCCATGAGGTATTTTGCTGCTTAAACCAGGCGCCATGCTCGGCTACCAGATAAACATTTTTATGGCCAAACCATTCGCCCAAATTCTGATGTTTGCGACCGCTTATCAACACCAGTTCATTGGCGGGGTCTTCACTTAGCCTGTCGATTATCGAAACCAGCTCATTGTCCGGGTAAGCCTGCGCGATGTTCGATTTAAAATCGACGAGTGTGCCGTCATAGTCTAAAAAGATGATACGTTTTTTTGTCTTTAAATAACGATTTATTATGGATTGCTCGGTACTAAAACTCACATGCCTGGTTTGCATGGACCGCTGCATTTGTTTAACCTCCTTCAGCTTGTCCATAAAAATTTTTACCCAGTGTGTAATATTAAACTTTGCAACCAGTTGCCGCATTTGCTGCATTCGCACCTTTTGCTCACCGACAGGCATATTGATAGCCTGTATGATAGCATTGCAAACTTCATTAATATTGTTCGGGTTGACGATCAAAGCATCGATCAACTCTTTCGACGCCCCCGCCATTTCGCTCAAAATCAATACGCCATCGTTATTAATACGGCTTGCCACATACTCCTTGCTCACCAGATTCATCCCGTCGCGCATGGGGGTTACCAGGCATACATCGGCAGTACTGTAAAGGGCCGACAGCGTTTCAACCGGGAAGGAACGATAGTAATAATGGATGGGCGTCCAATCCATACCGCGGTAAATTGAATTTATACTGCCCGCGCGTTTGTCAATCTCGTCTCTTAGCTGCGCATATTGCGGCACCGTATCCCGCGAGGGCACAACGATCATGTAAAGCGTTACCTTTCCAAGGTATTCGGGGTATTGTTTCAGCAGTTGCTCAAATGCCTGCAGGCGTTGTAAAATGCCTTTGCTGTAGTCCAGCCTGTCGATGGATAGAATAAGTTTAACATTTTTGAACGTCTGCCTGATTACATGTGCCTGGTTAATAACCTCTTCTTCCAGCGGCAGCGAGGCGAACTTCTTCTCATCAATCCCCATTGGGAACGATTCTGCGACAATTGATCTTTCCCCGTTCGTAATGATGTTTGACGAGGTTGTTGCCGGCAAAATCCTTGAAACGGCGCCAAGGAAATGACGCACATCGTCAAAAGTATGAAAACCGATCAGGTCGGCGCCAAGCATCCCCTGCAGCAGTTCATATCGCCAGGGAATAAGCCTGAACATTTCGTGCGAGGGAAAGGGTATATGGAGAAAAAAGCCTATGGAAATGTCGGGCAGTTCATCCCGTATCAACTGGGGCAGTAACAATAATTGATAATCATGTATCCAAATGGTATCACCCGGTTTGGCTACCTTTAGCACTGCATCCCTGAACTTTTGATTTACAATATTATAATACTCCCAATTTGATGATTTGTAAACGGTATATGTGGAGATATAGTAGTGGAATACCGGCCACAAAACTGCGTTTGAAAATCCTTCATAATATTGGCTGATGTCTTCCTGGTCAAGGAATACGGGTATTAAATTGCGGCCGGCCAGTTGATGTTTTATCTTATCCTGGTCGCGCGTATCGGGGATATCCGCCCCCGGCCAGCCTATCCATTTAAAATCGGGGCGACTGTATACCGAGCCCAGGCCGGTCGCAAGGCCTCCCTCGCTCGAAGTAAGCGTAAAATCCCCTTCGGTCCTTAATATTTTTACCGGCAGCCTGTTGGAAACAATAATAGTTTTTGACATAAGATTTTATTGTCACGGATTTTTCACGAATCACTCCGAATGGACACAAGTTTTTCGGTTAGAATTATGACATTGCACAAATTCGAGTCCATTCGAAGTAACTAGTGCGAATTCGTATTCTTATTAAAAAAGGTTTAGTGCCCGCAGATTGTTTTAAATGATAACGCTAATGTTCACAAACGGCTCGAATTGACACGAATGAATTCGTGTCAAAATAAAAAAGCCCTCAATCTCACGACTGAAGGCTTCAATTTACTGAAATATAGTTTGGAAGATTATTTTACCTGCTTGAAAAAGTCGATTTTTCCGGTTTCAGTTACCCTAACCAAAATTTCATGCTGTGCGCTCTTTAAAACTACAAAGTATGAGATTGGCTCAATGTCGGTTTTAAGTTCTTCATTCGCCTGGTAAACGATAACGTCGCCTGCGGTATAGCCCTTATAGCTGGCCGCGATAAGCTTTTGTGTGCTGGCAGGGATGGCGTTATAACCCACAATTTGCGTGGTGCCCAGGAAATCGCCGGCTAACGAATAAAAGGCTGTTTTCTTGGCACCATCGATAACGAAGTCAGCTTTCTGGCAATTTTTGTCTACCGTCCATACTATGTTTTGCGCTCCGGCAAAGTCGGTGTTAAACTCTTGTTGTACCCCATATGAAACTTTTGCATTAGTTTCAGTTGTCTTTTTACCGCCATCGGCAGCAAATACATTTACGCTGAATAAGGCAGCTGTTGCGATTGTTAAAAATATTTTTTTCATGGTTGTTTTAAATTTTAAATCCGCAACAAAAGTATACTAAAATTATCAAAATAAAAGTCTAATAAACACTTTTATAAATAATTAATAATTTTAATGCTTTTATTATGATAAATTTAAATTTTTCTGGTCTACTTAGTGTATTTTTTACAATATGTCAATTAAAAAACGATAAAAAAACCTTGTTCACACGCTCATAACAGGTTTTTTACCTTTTCTTAACCTCCGAATTGCCATTTAAATGTCATTTAAACGGTTTATGGAAGAATTGTTGTAATGCCGGAAGGGTTGTAAAAAAGTTGTAAGGTTGAAATGTTGTAAAGTTGGAATGTTTTTTTGCTCCAATATAGACCACATCTTCTAAACATTGCAACCTTTAAACTTTTACAACATTTCAAAACCTGTCACCCGTTATCCGCAAACCCGGGATACAGGGTCATGCCGCCATCGATAAAAATAGTGCTGCCGGTAATATAGTCAGCTTCATCAGAAGCGAGCCAGGTGGCAAGTTTGCCTATGTCATCCGGTTCGCCAATGCGGTTATACGGTATAAGGGTTAATAGTTTGTCCAGGGCTGTGGTTGTATCCCAGGCCGATCTATTTATCGGCGTTTGTATTGCGCCGGGGCCAACACCAACCACCCGGATTTTATGCGGAGCCAATTCCTGGGCTATACTTTTTAAAAACATACTGATACCCCCCTTGCTGGCCGCATAATTCACATGTCCGGCCCAGGGAATCACCTCGTGTACACTGCTCATGCAAATTATTTTACCGGCAGCTTTGCTCCTCTCGGCTACCACTCCCCTCCTGATAAATTCCTTCGCCGCCTCGCGGGCGCATAAAAACTGGCCTGTAAGGTTTATATTGATCACGGTGTTCCATTGCTCCAAAGTCATATCTACAAAGCGCGAATCTCTTTGCAGCCCGGCATTATTCACCAGGATATCTATGGTGCCGTACTGCCCGTACATTTCGGCAAACATGGCCCGTACTTCGGTCTCATTGCTTACATCGGCATGTATAGCGTAAGCCCTGCCGCCGGCAGCAGTTATTTCATCGACAGTTTTTTGCGCATTTTCGTGGGCATCCACATGGTTGATGATGACATTGGCGCCCGCATCTGCCATTGCTAACGCTACACCTTTTCCTATGCCGCTGTCGGCGCCGGTTATTAAGGCCGACTGACCTTTTAGTGAGTTTGAATTCATTGGGGTAATTTTAAGCCTTTAATATAAGGGTAACATTACTATAGTGATAAATGTTGACTACGATTTAAAGGATTTTAAAATTATAGGATTTTGTGCACATGGTGGCTTAACAATTTGTGCTGTGGTGCCGTCCTCAAATGGTAACACGCTAAAAATCCTGGCCTACTTAGCCCGAAGCGACCATTTTGGTACGTACCCGATATCGTTATTATAAGATACCTTATAATAAATATCGCCCTTTTGTAAAACCAGCACTTTTGAATTGGCCGGTATCTTTTCAATGATCTCAGAACTGTACGCATTGGATTTTCGCAAATTCACTACACCAGTTACGTTTGGCCGCACATAAGTGGCGTACGGAAAACTATCGGCTGCTTTATTGTCAGACAGCAAAACCTGGTTAACCGGCTGCTGCTTCCTGGAGTTCGTGCTTAATAGAGCTGGCTTTTTTTCATTGATTGTGACAGGCTGGGCCACGGTAACGGCAGGTTTACTTTCAGCAGTGACTGCGTCGGTTGCAGCGGGCTTTTTTGCGCCTGCATTGACAGCAACTGCGCTGTCATTATTAATTTTTTGTATGTGATGTTTTTTATGATGCGTGTGAGGCTTGGTTGCTGACACCACGCTAAGGGCGACCGTATCGCCCGAACTTGTTTTTATTTTCTTTGAATGGCCAAAGGACTCAGCCAAATACACGGCCACAATAAGTCCCAATAAAATCAACACGATGGTAATGCCCGCATTGGCGCCGCGGCTTTTTGCCCGATAATAAGCAGCGTGAGCGTTACGCTGATTGCTTTCGGCCTGCTGCCTGTAATATTGCCGCTTTTTAAATTCTTCGTCGACGGGCCGGAATGCCTTCATATTTTTATCATAGCGTGCGCGCTTCCCGGGATCGATCAAAACTTCGTAAGCTTCGTTTACTTCCCTGAAACGGCTTACAAAATAATCATCGCCCTGGTTCAGGTCCGGGTGGAATTTTTTCGACAGCTTTCTATAGGCATCTTTTATGTCTTCAAAAGTGCAATTCGCCTCAAGCCCTAAAACAGAATAAAAATCCTTCATAATTGCATGTAATCGATATAACGCGCTGAACGGATGTTTGATTCATTTTTCTGTATATAGTTTAATTGAAAAATGCGGGGATGATTTGAAGATTGAATAATTTGAAGATTTGAAAATGATACCTGCAGGGATATTCCTATACTCGCTGATTATAAGCTTTTTACATAATCCAAAAACAAATGCAAGGCCTTTTTCTTATCTTCGGTAAGTTCAAAGTCGAGCCGGTGCATTAAATAGTCCTCAAAATCAAAATCCCGTCTCAAAGGCAGTTCATCCAGCAATTCCCGGCGATGTTCAAGCCCATATTTTAAGGATTGGTTAAATTCCTGCATAAAACCAGTCGGGATAGTTTTGTTGGCTATCCATGCGGCAAATACAAAAGGCAACCCGGTAAATTTTTCCCATTCTTCGGCCAGGTCGTATACAAAGGGGTACTGCGCTTTTTTTCCGAAAGTGCGGTCGCCGATCTGCACGAAAGCTGTATTAGGATCGGGCGATTGGGCATAATCGGCAGCGTGTTCTACAATCATCAGATGATCTGCTTTCCAATAATTTTTCAGCAAAACCTTTGCCAGATTATTGGAGCTGCGCGATTCGGGGTCGAGCTGCAATTTCTTCAGATCTTTTATTTCGCAATTGCTAAAAATAAAAACAGAATTCACGGCGCCAACCGCCCCGATACAATAGTCGGACACGATCTCCCAGCGCTTAAGGCTTAAGGTGGCGGCCACGGGGATCAGGCCGATATCGACCACGTCGTCAATCAGTTTTTGCGCACAATCTGAAGGGGTATCAAGGCTGAGCTCAATTTTTTTTATAATGCCCGTGTGCTGCAGGCCATATATAAAGGGTTTGGTATTGGTGTAGCTAACTGCTGATATGCGGATCTTGTTCACAAGTGTTATTAGGCGTGTTTTAAATGTTCGGAATTATTAAAATCTACGATCTCGTATTTCATGCCATCGTAGATAACTTTATACAAAACAAGGTTCTGGTGGGGAAACGAATCCATTTCGGTAAGCGGCTTATTGGTAAGTATACACAGCAGCAGGCGCAAGGCCCTGCCGTGCATGCAGATCAGCACTGTTTTTTCTTCAGGATGGCTCATTATAATTTTCAACGCTTCCAGCTGACGTGCTTTTACCTCGTTCGGACTCTCGCCGCCTTCAAACTTTTCGTCTAACTTGCCTTCCATCCAGTCCCGCATGATCTGTAAAAACTCGGCTTTATTTTCGGGCGTGGCGGTTTTCCCCTCATGTATCCCCCACCCGAGCTCGTCCAGGCCCGGCAGCTTTTCGTAAGGGATACCCAAATCTATAAATCCCTGGACGCTTTGCTGCGTACGCTTGAGCGCCGATATGTAAATTTTATCAAAAGGAACAGTTTTATAGGCATCGAAAAAAAGAGCCGCCTGTCTTCGCCCCTCATCATTCAGGTCGGTATCCATACCGCGCCCCTGTATAATGCCGCGTTTGTTCAGATCAGTTTGCCCGTGACGGACGATGTATAATATTTTAGTCATTGGTTCACTGGTAGCATCGTTCATTGGTTCATTAGTTCACTGGTAGAATGATTCATAGTTTATTGGTTCACTGGATCTAAATTGTGCAGCCAATAATCCTCCACAAGGCTGAAAATCCAACGGATCTTAAATCAATGTTATTTATGCCGCTTTACGCTAATGAACTAATGAACCAGTGAACCAATAAACTAATTTATCACCGGCAACTTGTAAAATTGCGGTTTTACTTCATCGGGAAACTCATAATGGGTGTAATCAGTAACCACATTATATAACGTGTCGCGTTCTATCGGTTCGCGGCTCACGTTTTTTATCAGTTCAACCAGTTGTTTGGTGCTCATACCGGGATGCTGCTCTTCAGCGCCGGCCATGGAATATATTTTCGTGGTATCATCGAGTGTGCCGTCTATATCATCAACTCCGAAATTTAATGATAACTGCGCGGTGGTGCGGCTGATCATGGCCCAATATGCTTTAATATGATCAAAATTGTCAAGGTAAATACGTGCTATGGCATAATTACGCAGGTCCTCAACTACGGTCGACTCCGGCACATGCGACATCTGGTTATTTTCTTTACGAAACTTTAGCGGGATAAATGTTTGAAAGCCGCCGGTTTTATCCTGCAGCGCGCGCAGGCGATCCATGTGGTCTACGCGGTGCCAGTACTTTTCAATGTGGCCATACAGCATAGTCGCATTTGAGCGCTGCCCCAGTTTATGCCATTCTTCATGGATAGCCAGCCATTGGTCAGCCGTACATTTATCTTTTGCAATTTGTTCCCTTATCGCAGGGTGAAAAATTTCGGCCCCTCCGCCGGGTATCGAGCCCAGGCCGGCCTCAAGCATTAGCCGCATGCCGGTGGCATAATCAATTTTTGCTTTTTTAAAGATATAATGGTACTCGACCGGGGTCAGGGCCTTGATGTGCAGTTCCGGACGGTATTCCCTTATTTTGCTGAACAGCTCGCTGTAAAAAGGCACGTCATATTGCGGCAAAACTCCGCCAACTATATGCACTTCGGTAACCGGCTCGCCATCGTATTTTTTTACCATGTCAAGCATTTCGTCCATGGTGTACTCCCACCCTTCCGACCGTTGTTTTATCAGGCGCGAGTAGGAGCAAAATTTACAGTCGTAAACACAAAGATTGGTGGGTTCGATGTGGAAATTACGATTGAAATAGGTTTTGTTCCCATGCCTTTTTTCGCGGATGTAATTGGCTAAAACACCGAGATAGCCAAGCTCAGCAGTTTCATAAAGCAATACCCCTTCATCAAAAGAGATGCGTTCATTATCGAGCACCTTTTCGGCAATGTGTTTTAAATCAGCCGGTAAATGTGGATTCTGCAGTAATATATGTAGATTTTCCTCAGCTTCCATTCGAAAAATTTTGGTAAAAATAGGAAATGTTTAGGTAATGGGGGTGTAAATTATGCAGGGGCGCGACATTTTGTGTTCTTGGAAAATCGAAAGTTCTCGCGTACCGGAGACGCAAAATATTGCGTCTCTACATTGGAAACGGATTTTTATTGGCGAACTTTGTATAAATCATCTTCATTATCGCCATTCAATAACCATTGATTTGCATTATCCTTTATATATCCGGAGATATTAAGATATTCTTTTTCATTGCGGATTACATGGTCGTAATACCTTGGCTGCCAGCTAAATTCAACATTGTTGGTCGTCGCATATGCTTTAACCGATGCTTTATATCCTCTTATCACGGAGGCCAAATTTGACTTTGTACGCCAAATTTATTTATTTGCCAACCAGTTTTATCGGGGTTATTGATATAAAGAATGCCATGAACATGATTAGGCATTATCACAAATTCATCCAATTCAACAAATGAAAAATGATTTGGAATATCTAGCCAATTATTGTGGGCTATGTCGCCGATGACCGTTTTTCTCAGAAACCCAATATTTTGCGTATCGTGATCGATGTCCGAAATAATTTCTCCAAAATAGCGTTCACGATTTTCGGTGCAAATTGTAATATAGTACAAGGCGTTTGCGCCGTAATCCCAACCAGGTAACCTTGCCGGCGACACGCGATATTTGTTTTTATACTGATCAGTTTCTGAACAACGATTTGGCATTAAGTAAATATGAACAAATAAATGTAGAGACGCAATATTTTGCGTCTCCGCCCCTGATTTTTCGAATTATACCTAAATGCTATTATGCGTTCCGAGACGCAAAATATTGCGTCTCAATAAGTCCCCCTTTTGAAAAAATGAACGATAAATTCCAAAAGACTCAAGATATGCGTGTCAGCATTGTCGTTTTTAATAAGTTTGCACAAAAACATTTTCCATGAAGATTGAAACCATCGCCATTCATGCCGGCAACCATGTCGACGAAACCTCAAAAGCTGTAATACAACCTATTATATTATCAACCACTTTCGAACGGGCAGAAGATGGCTCATTCCCCGGCGGATATATTTACAGCCGTTCCAGCAACCCCAACCGGGCCTTGCTCGAAAACTTACTGGCAAAGCTGGAAGGCGGCGCTGACGCAGCGTCATTTTCATCCGGAAACGCGGCAGGGATGTCGGTTTTCCAGTCTCTGCCGCCAGGTACGCATGTTATAGCGCCCGACGATATGTACCATGGCCTTCGTAACCAACTGAAGCTTTTATTTAAGGGAATATTGACCTTTGACTTCATCGATGTAAATGATAGCCAGGTTTTGCTTGATCATTTAAGGCCCGAAACAAGTTTAATATGGATAGAAACGCCTTCAAACCCGCTGCTTAAAGTTACCGATATTAAAAAGGTTGTCGACATTGCCCGCAGGCAAAATATAAAAGTAGCTTGCGACAATACCTTCGCCACTCCAATTTGCCAGCAGCCGCTTGCATTGGGCGCAGATTTGGTGATGCACTCCTGCACAAAATATTTCGGCGGCCACAGTGATTTAATGGGCGGTGCACTGATAACCAAAGAGAAGAGCGATTGGTGGCAAAAAATACGCCAGGTACAGGAATATGGCGGGGCCATCCCCTCACCTATGGATTGTTATTACCTTGCCCGGAGCATGAAAACGCTGCCCTATCGTATTCGCGGGCACGTCCATAATGCGCAGTTGTTGGCGGAATTCCTGGAACGGCATCCCAAAATCGAAAGCGTAATGTATCCCGGGCTGCCATCGCACCCACAGCATGAAATTGCAAGGGAGCAAATGAGCGGTTTTGGCGGCATGCTCTCGTTTTGTGTGAAAGGCGGCGAAGCCGAAGCAAGGCGCGTTATAAACAACCTGAAACTGATCACCAGGGCAACAAGCCTCGGCGGCGTAGAAAGCCTGGTAGAGCACCGCGCAACTGTAGAGGGCCCCGACACAAAAACACCTTTTAATTTATTGCGGGTATCTGTTGGCTTGGAACATATTGATGATTTGGTTGCTGACCTTACGCATGCGCTTGGGTAGGCGTTTTGAAAGGAATCCATAGTCGATGGTCCATAGTCCATGGCATTGCATCGAAATTCCCAAACGACTTTGGCTATGGACCATGGTCTATTGACCACGGACTTTTTCAAAAGAAAAAATCAAACAATTATAAAATTGAAGCATTATTATTTATACATCAATACGTAAACCGATGGAATTTAATAATGATGATGCTTTGAATAACGCGGATAGTTATCCAAACAAAAATGGCGGCAAACCCACAGCCTGGAAGGTTGAGGGAGATAGTAATTTGAACGAACGCGACCTTGAAAGGACGCTATTCGTAAACGGGGCAGAAAAGAAGCCGGTGATGGAAGGTTTGGCCATGGGCGGCGATCATTTTGGCCGTAATAACCTAACGCCTGCGGGAGATGACAAAAATAACCCGTCAAGATACGGCGGCTATACAAATGCCTATTTTGCCCGTACCGAGCCCATGGAGGAACACCCCGAAGACAATAATTTTAAAACTGGAACCCAGGATGGACGGCCTGATTATGACAGGGCGCAGCCGTATGCGAAAATAACTGGCGAAGCGCCAAAGCCTGAAAAAGCGGACCGCGGCAATGGCGAAAATGACCGCCCGCATAAGGGCAACACCTACTATGAAGGAACCGCTGACAACGAAAATGAGCCAAATATTCCCGGCCCGAACGAGCTGCCGGACCAGCAAAAAGTTGGCGAAGACATTGATGACGACGAAAGGGAGCATATAGAGACCTGATATCAGCAGGGCCGGTCGATAATTTGGTTAAACTGATTGGCGATTAAAAGCCGAGGTTAGTCGCGTTAGACTTTCACCTTAAAAATAAGTAAATTTGCCATTTATTATGGCACATCAGATTCCGGAAGATGGTACACAGCTTCCTTTAATGGAAGAATTTTATACAATACAGGGCGAAGGGTTCCATACCGGGAAAGCAGCTTATTTTATACGGCTGGGCGGCTGTGATGTAGGCTGCCACTGGTGCGATGTAAAAGAAAGCTGGGATGCAGAGCTGCATGCCCTAACTTTTGCCGACCAGATCATCGAAAATGCTTCGAAACACCCATCAAAAGCCGTTGTAGTTACCGGCGGCGAACCTTTGATCTATAACCTTGATTACCTGACGAAAGGGCTTCAGTCAAGGGGAATCAAAACATTTATAGAAACGTCCGGCGCGTATCCCCTTTCGGGTTGTTGGGACTGGATCTGCCTGTCCCCCAAAAAATTCAAGGCGCCGGTAAAAAACGTAGCGGATAAAGCAAACGAGCTTAAAGTAATCATATTCAACAAATCCGACTTTGCATTTGCAGAACAAAATGCAAAGCTGGTGTCTCGAGATTGTCGCTTGTACCTGCAGCCCGAGTGGTCGAAATCAAAAGAGATGACCCCATTGATCGTTGATTACGTGATGAATAATCCCCAATGGGAAATATCGTTGCAAACACATAAATTTTTGAATATACCGTAGGTGGTTACGGTAAGTTGTAGAGGTTGTAATAAGTTGTAGAAGTTGTAATAAGTTGTAAGGGTTGTATAAGTTGTAAGGCTGTAATGGAAATATTAATCGAGCAATGAAATGACATAATGACCTAATGACAAATGACAAATGACCAATGACGACTGACCAATGACCAATGACCAATGACCGACCAATTTTCTTAATTGGCATAATTAATGTAACTTAGAGGTTAAAATACTGTATAAAAAGGAATGAGGTTTTCAATCTTGCCTGTTCTGTTGTTTATTTTACCCGTTTTTGCGTCCGCCCAGCAAAGGCAATATGCCACTACTGATAAAGAGGCAATAAAGTATTTTGCCCTGGCGAACCAAAGCCTCGACGAAAATCTTTATGATGATGCCGTCGCCCAACTTCAAAAAGCTATCGATGCCGATGATAAATTTACCGAAGCCCACGCAGTATTGGCAGATGTATTGCGCTTAATGCATCAGCACAAAGCTGCTATCGAGCAATATACCAAGGTAATTGCCCTAAATCCTGATTTTAACCGTTCGGTTTATCTAAAGATCGGCGACGAGGAGATAACACAGGCTCGTTACGGGGATGCGAAGCGCCATCTCGAAAAATATTTAACCTACCCAAACATTTCGTCGCAAAATAATTTCTTCGCGCAAAAGCTGATCGCTGACTGCAACTTTAGTATTCAAGCTGTACAGCACCCTGTAGCATTCAGGCCCGTTAATATGGGCCCCGAAATAAACACTGCCGACGACGAATATTTGCCGGTAGCCACCGCCGACGAAAGCATGCTGATATTCACCCGGAAAATAAACAACAACGAAGATTTTTACAAAAGTGTAAAAGTCGACGGTAAGTGGCAAACCGCCGTGTACCTGAGCAACCAAATTAATACGCCGCAATACAACGAAGGTGCCCAATCCATTTCGCAGGATGGGAAGTTCCTGTTCTTTACGGGATGCAACCGGCCCGACGGGCTTGGCCGCTGTGATATATACGTGGCACAAAAAAGAGGCGACGACTGGGGCAAGCCATTCGACCTGAGCCCCCCGATTAATACCTCCGGCTGGGAGTCGCAGCCCTCTATCAGTTCGGACGGGCGGACGCTTTATTTTGTTAGCAACCGTAAGGGAGGTTACGGCGGTTATGATATCTGGAAGTCGACGCTGACAGATAAGGGATGGGGCCAGGCGGAAAACCTCGGCCCTAATATTAATACGTCTTTCGACGAGCAATCACCCTTTATTCACCCGGACGACAGTACGCTGTACTTTTGTTCGAACGGTTGGCCCGGATTGGGCGGAAAGGACTTATTTGTGAGCCGCCTGGGTAAAGACGGGAAATGGCAAAAGCCCGAAAACCTGGGGTATCCGATCAATTCGAGCGGAGACGAGAACGGCCTGACGCTGACAGCAGAAGGTAATAACGCGTTCTTTTCATCGAATAACCTTGACGGTTTTGGCGGGTACGATATCTACACATTTGTGTTGCCGCAAAATTTGCGGCCGCATATTGTGACTTACGTAAAAGGCAAGGTTGCCGACGCCAAAACGAAGGAGCCCCTGGAGGCAGCGGTCGAGATAGTTGACCTGCAAAAGAATGAGGCGGTTTATGCCGATAACAGCGACCCGGCGCAGGGTGATTTCCTGGCTACGCTTACTTCAGGCAAAAATTACGGTTTAAATATTTCAAAACCAGGGTATCTTTTTTATTCTGAAAACTTTTCGCTGATTGGCCATGAAGCAAAAAATCCTTTTAATATAACGGTCTTCCTCGATCCGATTGAAATAGGTAACAGGGTAGTGCTCAACAATATATTTTTCGACACGAATAAATTTGACCTCAAAACCGAATCGATATCGGAACTTGAAAAACTGGTGGAATTTATGACCCTCAATCCAACCTTACACATCGAAATTTCAGGCCATACCGATAACGTGGGGAATAACCAATCGAATCAAATTCTTTCGGAAAACAGGGCAAAATCGGTGTATCAATACCTTGTTAGCAATAAAATAGACCCCTCGAGGCTTGTTTATAAAGGCTATGGTGAGACACAGCCTATCGCCCCGAACGATACCGAAGAAGGCCGCAGCAAAAACAGAAGGACCGAGTTTAAGATAATAGCGAAGTAGAGGGGAGTCCGGAAAGTCGGAAAAGTCCGAAAGTCCGAAAGAAGCTCAGCGTGGCCTAAAGATATTGGTATGCCTTCCAACATTGCAACATTCCAACCTTTCAACAACACAACCTTTCAACAACACGATGAAAATCATTTTAATTGCCTTGATCTCTCTCCTCACCTTCTCTTGCAGCCCGATTTATAGGTCAATGAACGCAGGCAGACCGTGGCAAAATAAAGCGCAGAAAATTCCGGGCAGGATTGAATGTGAATATTACAACGAAGGCGGCGAAGGCACGGCCTATCACGATTCGGACAGCATTAACAATGGCAGCGGCAAGTTAACCCGGCCAACGGGACGTTTTTAAACGGGTTCAGAATGAAGGAGGGCGTAGATATTTCATACACTAAATCGCATAATATTGACAATAACCCTTACAATAAAATACCAAGGGATATGGATCAGCTGTATGTGGGCTGGACAAAGCCGGGCGAATGGATCAATTATACCATAAAAGTAAACCAATCACGCAATTATAAGGTAGGATTAATGTACACAGCCAACGGCGATGGCGCTATTTCTCTTGATTTAGACGGAATGGCTGTTACCGGCCCATTAAAAGTAACCTCAACCCAAGATGACCGGGATACCGTTGCATGGCGGCAATGGCACCATTGGAATAAAGCGGATTCGTTGACAACTGTTAACCTTAAAAAAGGGGTTCATATCCTTACTTTGCGTGTGGTAGGCAATGGAAATATGAATTTTGATTATTTGGAGTTTAGGTAAAAGTAAAGAGTAGGTACATTTTGTACCCACCCTTTATATATTTTGTCAGATTTTTCTTTTGACTTTCGGCTAAAGACTTTGGGCTTAAACTCAATTCCCCATCTCTGATAAAAACTTTATCCGCATCAGCTGCACTTCTTCCATGGTATATTCATCGTTACCTAATTCAGCCAATGCATCATCTATTGAGTCTACTTCGGCAGTGCGGAAATAATCATATATTTCTTCCTGTTTGTCTTCATCAATAACCTCATCGATATAATAATTGAGGTTAAGCTTGGTGCCCGAATTAACTATGGTTTCCACTTCTCTCAATATCTCATCATAGGTAAGCCCTTTTGAAGCGGCAATATCGTCAAGATTTAGGTGACGGTCGATATTCTGTATGATAAATACCTTAAGCGCCGATTTGTTGGCTGCGCTCTTGATCACCATGTCAACCGGCCGGTCAATCTCATTATCCTCAACGTATTTTTGTATCAGGTCGGTAAACGGCTTACCAAATTTCAACGCCTTCCCTGCCCCCACGCCTGATATTTGTTTTAATTCATCATTCGTGATCGGGTAATGGGTACACATTTCCTCCAGCGAAGGGTCCTGGAAAATTACGAATGGCGGTAACCCTTTTTGCTTGGCCAGCTTTTTGCGAAGGTCCTTCAGCATTTGCAGCAATTCGGTATCCAGTGCGCCTCCGCCTTGTTTTGGCCCTTCTTCGCTGTCGTCGTCATCCGTTGCCCCCATCGGCCTGTTCAGCACAAACCGTATACTGTAAGGGTTCTCGATAAATGCATTGCCTGTTTTGGTAAGGCGCAATAAGCCGTATTGGTCAATATCTTTCGACAAGAAGTTATTCAATAATGCCTGGCGCATCAGCGAGTTCCATAAATTGCGGCCATCTTCCTTGCCCGAACCAAAATAATCAAGCAGGTCATGCTCATAATTCTTTATCTGGGCATTATCCTCACCCATCAGGATGCTGATAATATGGTTATCATCAAATTTTTCCCCTATCTGCTTCACAAGGCTTAGCGCTTTATGCAGGTGGAACTCACCGTCAAAATGCTCCTTGTGCGCGCAGCAATTGTCGCACATGTTGTTACAGCCTGCTTCGTTAAAGTTCTCGCCAAAATAATGAAGTAATTGCTTACGGCGGCATACCGAGGATTCGGCATAGTCTATCACCTCTTTTAATATCTGGGTGCCGATTTCTCTTTCCGAAACCGGTTTGTCTTTCATAAACTTCTGCAGCTTATCAATGTCCTTTTCCGAGTAAAAGGCAACGCAAACACCTTCGCCCCCATCGCGCCCGGCGCGGCCGGTTTCCTGGTAATAGCCTTCCATGCTTTTTGGCACGTCGTGGTGCACCACATAGCGTACATCAGGCTTATCGATACCCATACCGAATGCAATGGTGGCTACAATAACGTCCACATCCTCCATTAGAAATTTGTCCTGCGTATCGGCCCGCACTTTTGGATCAAGGCCTGCGTGATATGGCAGTGCTTTAACACCATTAAGGTTCAGCGCTTCCGCTACTTCCTCAACTTTTTTACGGCTAAGGCAATATATAATGCCCGATTTTCCCTGGTTTTGTTTTACAAACTTTACGATCTCCTTTATTACATTCCGTTTGGCCCTAACCTCGTAAAATAAGTTCGACCGGTTAAACGATGATTTAAAGATGGTAGCATTGTTCATCTGCAGGTTTTTTTGAATGTCCTGCTGTACTTTTGGGGTTGCCGTAGCCGTTAGGGCAATAATTGGAATATTATCGCCAATATTGCTGATCACCTGCCGTATTTTGCGATATTCCGGCCTGAAATCATGCCCCCACTCTGATATGCAATGCGCCTCGTCCACGGCCACAAATGACACATTATTGAGACGCAGAAAATCAATATTTTCCTGCTTGGTAAGGGATTCAGGGGCTACATAAAGCAATTTTGTCTTGCCGCCCAATACATCGTCTTTAACCCGCGTAATATCGGATTTGGTTAAGGATGAATTTAAAAAATGTGCTATACTATCCGACCCGCCGAAGGCCCTCAGCTGGTCAACCTGGTTTTTCATTAAAGCAATCAAAGGGGAAATTACGATCGCTGTACCTTCGCTCATTAAAGCAGGCAACTGGTAACACATGGATTTGCCGCCGCCGGTAGGCATTATCACAAATGTATCGTTACCCGCCAAAATATTCGTTATAATCGCCTCTTGTTCACCTTTAAAATTGTCGAACCCGAAAAAATTCTGGAGGTTATCAAAAAGTGACTTCTTAGTTTCTATCATTATTTACGTATTCTTAACTATTTATTATTATTAAAAGTTTAAAGTAACAAATTTTTATCAATAAACGATGGATTTTGTTTAAAATTTTATATAGAAATGATTATTCGATGAGACTATTATCAAAAAACAATTCGTATAAATGAAAAACAATTTGTTTATTTTAGGCATTTAAACAACGGTAAACCTGTGCATTGATAATTTAGTTTTATTTAATACTTAGTTTACAAATTATTATTCAATTTTGCCCCGCATTTGCCAAATTAAACTTGTTTAAACAAACATGAATAAAAACTACTATGCCATAATAATGGCAGGCGGCATCGGAAGCCGTTTCTGGCCCATCAGCAGGACTTCACATCCGAAACAATTTATCGACATCCTGGGAACAGGGAAAACCTTAATACAAAATACTTATGACCGCTTCCTGAAAATTTGCCCTAAAGAAAATATATACATCGTTACCAATGATATTTATACCGGGCTGGTAAAAAAACAATTGCCGGATTTACCCAATGACCAGATACTTACTGAGCCGGTTATGCGCAATACCGCCCCTTGCATAGCTTACGGCTCGTTTAAAATTGAGAGCCTTAATCCGGAAGCAGTTATTGTAGTGGCGCCCTCCGATCACCTGATCCTGGATGAGCCGGCGTTTGTAAGCACCATTCAAAAATCGCTGGATGCAGCCGGCGAGCATAGTTGTCTTATTACCCTCGGTATAAAACCATCGAGGCCCGATACCGGCTATGGCTATATCCAATACACAGACCACAACCTGCACGACGATTTTTATAAAGTCAAAACGTTCACCGAAAAGCCCACGCTGGAGATCGCCAAAACCTTTCTTCAAAGCGGCGACTTTTTATGGAATGCCGGCATCTTCGTATGGTCGGCAAAGGCAATAGTTAATGCATTTGGCCAGTACCTGCCGGATATGTACGATATTTTTTCAGAAGCGCGGGCTGTTTATAATACCGACGACGAAAGAAGTCACCTGCACAAATCGTACATGCAATGCACCAATATTTCCATCGACTATGGTATAATGGAAAAAGCGGATAACGTTTATGTATTACCCTCTGATTTTGGCTGGTCGGACCTGGGCACCTGGGCCTCTATCTATGAACTTGCCGAAAAGGACTACGTTGGCAACGTAGTTATACCATCGGAAAAGGTGGTCATGTACGATTCATCCAACTGCATGGTAAACGTTCCGGGAGAAAAATTGGTAATACTGCAGGGCCTACACGATTTCATTGTTGTTGAAGCAGACAACACCCTGCTGATATGCCCCCGCGACCAGGAGCAAAACGTAAAAAAGATTGTGGCGGATGTAAAACACCAGTTTGGAGCGAAGTATATTTAGGAGGGTGATTAGAGATTGGAGGTTTGAGATTAGGAAAATGGGCAAGTCGGATTGCCGGTTGCTGAACTGTAAACTTGAAGTAATCGCATTTGCTAACTCAGGCCGAAGCTTCCAATCTCTAGTCTCCAACCACTAATCTCTGGCGAATAGCCTCATACAAAATAACCCCCGTAGCCACCGACACATTCAGCGATTCTATTTCACCATACATAGGTATTTTTGCAAGATGATCGGCCATGCGGATGAGCTCGTTGCGAACGCCATCCTCTTCGGAGCCCATTACTATGGCTGTCGGGGCGGTATAGTCGGGGGTATAGATGTCATCTTTGGTTTTCTCAGTGCAGCAAACCAGCTGCAAGCCTGATTCACGTAAAAATTTTACCGTTTGGATGAAATTTTCGTGGCGGCAAACAGGTATTTTGTACAACGCGCCGGCAGAAGCCTTAATAGCATCCGGGTTTACCTGCGCTGATCCTTTAGCCGGGATCACGATGGCATGCACGCCGGCGCATTCGGCGGTGCGGGCAATGGCGCCCATATTGCGTACATCGGTAATGGCATCTAAAACCAAAATTAACGGTACCTCGCCATTTTCAAAAAGCAGCGGAATAATATTTTCGATCTTCTGGTAAACGATGGGCGAAATGAAAGCTACAACACCCTGGTGGTTTTTTGGGGTGAGGCGGTTCAGTTTTTCAACGGGTACCTGCTGGGCTGTCACCTGGTATTCGGCCAGTAATTCTTTAAGCTCGTTAAGCAGGCCGCCGCCAATGCCTCTTTGCATATACAAAGCCTCGATCTCTTTGCCCGAGCGGATAGCTTCAACCACGGCGCGGATGCCGAAAACCATTTGATTGCTTTCGCGGGCAGGCCTGGAATTATATGTCATCTTTATTAATTTACCTGGGGGGCCGGCACAATCCGGACAAGGCAAAAGTAGCTATATTAATTGATTAAGCACTTATTGAACCGAAGCCCTGATCCGGTCGTGACGCATTTATTAACATTTGGCATCTTTATCAACATTGGCTTAACTTATTGATATTTAAATAGGAATTTTGTATATTAACACTTTACTAACATCGGTTGTTAACAAAGTATTTTTCTCAACATTTTTTGTTGATTTTTGGATAGCCAAATTCCTGTTTTATCCACTTTTATAAAATCACTCAAAAAATCAGTCTTGAAAAGCTATAAAGTCAACCGTTCATTTTTTACATACTTTTGGTCACGATGATTATTGAGAACGAAAACCAATTTAATAAGCCTAACATTACCGACCGGAAAAGCAGGATAACCAACCCCACCCCGTACAGCGGGTTAGGCAAACTCCCGCCGCAGGCCACCGACCTGGAAGAGGCCGTTTTGGGCGCATTGATGCTCGAAAAAGACGCACTGTCGTCTGTTATTGATATTTTACAGCCGGAGGTTTTTTATAAAGATAATCACCAGAAAATATTTCATGCGATAAGGCACCTGTTCGAAAAATCGTCGCCGGTTGATATACTTACCGTAACCGCGCAATTGCGCCAGCAGGGCGAGCTTGAAATGATCGGCGGGGCGTATTATATAACCGAGCTTACAAACCGGGTTGCATCTGCGGCCAACATCGAATTCCACTCGCGGATTATCATCCAAAAATTCATCCAGCGCGAGCTGATCAGGATATCCACCGAAGTGATACAAAATGCCTATGAAGATACTACCGATGTCCTTGATCTATTAGATAAGGCCGAAAAAAATCTTTTCGAGATCGCGCAAAACAACCTTCGCCGCGATTCGCGCAAAATGGACGACCTGATGCACGAAACCCTGAAAGAAATTGAGGCGCTGAAAGATAAAAAAGACGGGTTGACAGGCATAGCTTCGGGATTTACCGACCTTGACCGCATAACTTCAGGCTGGCAAAAATCCGACCTGGTAATTATAGCTGCCCGCCCTGCCATGGGTAAAACAGCATTCGTATTAAGCTGCGCCCGCAATGCCGCAGTGGATTTTAACAAGCCGGTAGTTGTATTCTCGCTCGAAATGTCATCAGTGCAGTTGGTTAACCGTTTGATATCCGGCGAAACCGAAATTGAGCAGGAAAAGATCCGAAAAGGACGTCTTGAAGAATGGGAATGGGCGCAGATCCACTCAAAGATCGGCCGTCTTGAACAAGCGCCGCTCATCATAGATGATACTCCTGCACTGAATATCTTTGAATTCAGGGCAAAATGCCGCCGTCTGAAATCCCAGCACGACGTACAGCTCATCATCATAGATTACCTGCAACTGATGCAGGGCAAAGGCGGCGACGGTAAAGGCAGCGGTAACCGCGAACAGGAGATCGGCAGTATATCGAGGGCATTAAAATCAGTTGCCAAAGAGCTGAACGTACCTGTTATAGCGCTTTCACAATTAAGCCGTGCGGTTGAAAACCGCCCCGGCGGATCAAAGCGCCCGATGCTATCGGATTTGCGGGAATCGGGCTCTATCGAGCAGGATGCAGATATGGTGCTATTCCTGTACCGTCCCGAATATTACGGCCTGGAAGTTGATGAAGATAACCTGCCGACCCAGGGCGTTGGCGAAATAATTATCGCCAAGCACCGTAATGGTGAAACCGGCCGGGTAAGGTTGAAGTTTGTGGGCAAATACGTAAAATTCACCGACCTTGACCAGGGTATGGATAGCTCATTCTCGCCGCCAAATGCATTCGCCGGACTAAATCCCTCGAAGGATTTCGAAAAACCGAGCAACTTTATCATCCGGCCATCAAGGATGGATGATATGGAAGACGAGCAGCCTTTTTAGCCAAGCCCCCCGATCCCCTGAAGGGGGAGTAAAATCATTGTGCCAATCAAAAACTCCCCCTTTAGGGGGCTGGGGGGCTAAAAAATCAACCCCAGCGCTATCCCGATAACAATAATAACCGGCGTTTTTATCTTAGTAAAATATAAAAGTAAAAACGTTACGGCCATTACTAAATAAGCCATCCAGTTTAAGCCGAAGGGGCGCACCAGCAAGATGAGCGCGGTCGCCATAAAGCCGACGGCAACGGCATTTATGCCGCTTAAAGAGTTTTTTATCCGGGTTATTTTTTTCAGATCGTTCCAAAAGGGGACGATGAACAAAATGAGGATAAGGCCCGGCGTATTTATCCCAATGACCGCAACCACGCTGCCGGCTATCTGGCCGATGATACTGCTGCCCTTATTCCCCATGCTTATACCACCCAAAAACGAGGTAAAAGAAAAAGTTGGGCCGGGCAAGGCCTGCTGCAATGCATATCCTGAAAGAAATTCGGAGTTTGTAAGATAATGCTTTGCCTGGACAAATTCGGTATACATTAACGGCACCAACACCTGGCCGCCGCCAAATATGAGTATCCCGTTGCGGTAAAAATTTTCGAACAGGCGTATGGGTAAGCTGAACGGCGAAGTTTGTTTTACAATGGCGCCTAAGGCCGCGAAAAATAAGAGAATACCTATAAAATACGTCACCTTATTGGGGTTTACATTTGCAAACAGTTTTACCCTCAGCTCGCTCTCCTGCGGAGGCGTCTCCAGGGCCGACGAAACAATGCCGCCCAGCAAAATAAGTATCGGGAATGCATAAGCATTTTGCAGGATAAGCGTAGCGATCAGCGACCCCATTGCCAGCATTGTGCTAACCTTTGTCTTTAAAAATTTGTTGGCAAAAGTATAAGTCGCATAAGCGACAATGCCCACCGCAATAGGTTGTACAAAGCGCAGTACTTCGGTAAATTTGGTTTTGCCGGCAAACATCCGGTAACTTATAGCGGCCAGGCACATGATGGTGGCCGATGGCAATATCCAAATTAAAAAAGTAATTATAGCTAAACGCAGCCCCCCTACTTTCCAGGCCATACCCACCAGTGTTTGGGTAGATGACGGGCCGGGCAGTAACTGCGACAGGGCGTTAAGCTCCATTAGTTCTTCTTCGGTAATATACCGGCGTTTTTCCGTAAACTCCCGCAGCAATACGGCAATATGCGCCTGCGGCCCGCCAAATGAGGTAAACGTGTAGATAATTACATCACGGATAAATAAAAGTTGCCGTTTCTTCATTGGTTCATAGTTCATGGTTCATGGTTCATGGTCGGATTGCTGGTTCATTGTTCTTTTTTTCTATGAACGATGAACCATGAACTATGAACTCAATTGTCGTCTTCCATCAATTCATCGTAAACCGCTCGCAATTCCGATAGTGCATGATTGTCGCGCTGTTCACGGGTGATTTTCATGCCGGTTTCATACGTGTTTATCGCGTCTTCCCTTCGTCCTAAAGCTTCATAAAGTTTACCTAAATGATAATAAGTGCCAACGTAATTGGGGTGGTTATTCATAAGGTCTTGGTAATACGCAAGGGCCTTACCGGTCTCATTCATACGCAGGTACTCGGTAGCAAGGGCATACTTTAAGAAGGGATCGTCCGGTTCGGCTTTAATAAATTCCAATAGCTTTTCTAATCTGCCTGCCTGCATTTTAAACTCTCTGATTTTTAACTAAATTTGCACAAATCTATTTATGATGAAGATACTGGTATGTATAAGCAACGTTCCTGATACAACGACAAAAATAACGTTTACCGACAACAACACGCAATTTAATACCAATGGCGTGCAATTTATACTAAACCCTTACGATGAGATTGCCCTGGCGCGCGCTATCGAGCTAACTGATGGCGGCAATGGCTCCATAACAGTAATAAACGTCGGCGAAGCAAACACAGAACCGACCATTCGCAAGGCACTGGCCATTGGTGCAGCTGACGCGGTGCGAATTAACGCTAAACCGCACGATGCCTGGTTTGTCGCTTATCAGATTGCACAATATGTGAAAGCAAATCCATTCGATCTTATATTAACCGGCCGCGAATCTATCGATTATAACGGATCAAAAGTGGCGGGTATGCTCGGTGAACTTTTAGACATGCCATCCGTTTCTATCATAAAAAAATTGGAGTTACAAGGAACAACTGCAACTGTTGAACGTGAAATTGAAGGCGGCAAGGAAATATTGACCATACCCCTCCCCTTTGTTGCCGGCGCCGCTGAAGGCGTTGCAGAACCAAAAATACCTAATATGCGGGGGATCATGTCGGCGCGGACCAAGCCTTTAACTGTCGTAGAACCTGTGGAGGTAAAAACATTTTCGGAAATAACAGGTTATGAAACACCTGCCCCGCGCGGCCAGGTAAAACTGGTACCTGCCGATGATGCCGGTAAACTTGTAGAGCTGTTGCATGAGGAAGCAAGGGTTATATAAATAGACATTGAATGCAAAAGGAGAGGCAAAAACCAAGAGCCAGGAATCAAGATAAAAAGGATGCACAATCAATATTATCAGCAGCGATATCATCAGGTTTTGGAAAATCAAATTGTACAACTGTTTTTCCTGGCTCTTGATTCTTGGCTCTTAACACATAATGCTTAAATTAAATAATTACTACCTTTAATATGCCAGTTTTAGTTTATACGGAAAATACGGACGGGAAATTCAAAAAGTCGACGTTTGAAGCTATTTCTTACGCCCGCGCTATTGCCGATGAAAATAATACCTCGCTTACTGCAATTTCAATCGGCGATGTAAGCGCCGCCGACTTAACGGGCCTTGGCAAATACGGCGCCGACAAAGTATTGAACGTTTCAAACGAAAAATTAAAGAATTTTGTAAACCAGGCCTATGCATCTGTAGTTGCTGAAGCGGCAAAAAAAGAGGGCGCCAGCATCATAGTGTTGTCGAATTCTTTTTCGGGCCGTGGGCTTGCCCCCAGGATCGGCGTTAAACTGGAAGCCGGTGTTGCCGAAGGAGCTGTTGCACTGCCCGAACAGGCCAACGGGAAATTCCATGTAAAGAAAACCGCATTTTCAGGCAAGGCTTTTGCCACAGTAGAAATAACCTCGTCAAATAAAGTTATTTCGCTGACACCAAATTCCTATAAAATTGTTGAAAAGCCTTTAGCTGCCAATGTACAAGATTTTAAAGTTGAGCCTGCCCCGTCGGACTTTAGAGCGATGATGAAAGAGATTGTCCGGTCGGCCGATAAAGTTTCTTTGCCGGATGCTGATATCGTGGTATCCGGGGGGCGCGGTCTTAAAGGCCCCGAAAACTGGCGTATGCTGGAAGAATTGGCGGATCTGCTGGGCGCTGCGCTTGCTTGCTCAAAACCGGTGTCGGATGCAGGCTGGCGGCCTCATAGCGAACATGTTGGACAAACAGGTATTGCAGTCAGTCCAAATTTGTATATTGCAATAGGAATTTCTGGCGCCATACAGCACCTGGCGGGAATTAGTTCCTCAAAAGTTATTGTAGTGATAAATAAAGATGCGGATGCTCCATTTTTTAAAGTAGCAGACTATGGCATTGTAGGCGACGCATTTGAAGTGGTACCAAAATTGATTACAGCTATAAAAGAATATAAAGCCTCGGCTTAAAAAGGATCCGTTGTGATGGGTAATGACATGAAAAAAATAAAACTGGATATTGTTGGGTTGTCCTACAGCCAAACGCAATCCGGCGCCTATGCACTTGTTTTGGGCGAAGTTAGCGGACGCAGAAGGCTGCCCATCATTATCGGCAGTTTTGAGGCCCAGGCTATAGCGATAGAAATAGAAAAGATGACCCCGAGCCGGCCGCTTACCCACGACCTGTTCAAGAGTTTCGGCCAGGCGTATCATATCACCGTGCAAGAAATTATCATCTATAACCTTGTCGATGGCATCTTTTACTCCAAGCTGATTTGTTCCGATGGCAAAAAAATGGCCGAAATAGACGCCCGTACTTCTGATGCCATAGCGGTTGCCGTCAGGTTTGACTGCCCCATTTACACTTACGAGTTTATACTTTCTACCGCAGGCATAGTTATCGAAGGTAACGATTTTGTTTATCTCGAAAACATTAATGAGACTTCTGACGAAAAAACCAGCAGCGCTGCCGCCGCGGGCGGATTTAATTCATTAAGCACCGATGAGCTTAAAACGAAATTACAGGAGGCCCTGGCGGAAGAATCCTATGAAAAGGCCGCGAAGATACGCGATGAATTGAACAGGCGGAAGTCTTCCTGATTTTGTATTTCATCTGCTTGCCGGCGAATCGATTTCAGACTTAGTTTACTGAAGATTTAAAAAAAACCTCAGTATCTTTAAGTCTTGAAATCATGGCCCACACAATTTTCCATTTAAATCCCAAATCGATCCGCCGGCTGAGCGGACGCAATCCTAAATCCTCATGAATATTAAGTTCCGCCTGGTACTAATGAGCTTTATGCAATTTTTTATATGGGGTTCGTGGCTTATTACTATTGGTACCTATTGCTCTGTCACTAAAAATTGGTCGTTTTCGCAATTCGGAGCAATCTTCTCCACCATGGGAATTTCTGCTCTGTTTATGCCCGCCATTGCCGGAATACTGGTTGACAGGGTAATTAATGCTGAAAAACTTTTGGGCTTTTTTCATATAATGGGCGGTATTACGCTATTTTTCGTGCCTTTTATAAACAGCCCGACGGCTTTTTTTTGGATAATGCTGCTTAATACGCTTTTCTATATGCCTACGCTTTCTCTGTCGATTACAGTAGCATATTCTGTTTTAAAAAGCAAAAATATTGATGTGGTGACTGAGTACCCGCCAATACGCACCTGGGGTACTGTCGGCTTCATATTTGCGCTTTGGACCGTTAGCCTGACACACAACGAAACGTCTGCGAACCAGTTTTACATAGCAGGGGCAGTTGCCTTATTACTTGGATTGTATGCATTTACACTACCGGAATGCCCGCCATTGTCCCGCAAAACCAATGGCCGGTCATTTACCGAGGCATTTGGGCTGAAGGCTTTTGCATTATTCAGGGTACCCAGATTTGCTGTTTTTTTTATTTTTTCAATGTTGCTGGGGGCTGCATTGCAACTTACCAACGCGTATGGAACTACGTTTTTGCATGGCTTTACACAACCTCAATACAAAAATTCATTTGCGGTGAAATACCCTGCGGCCCTTATATCGTTATCGCAGATATCTGAAACTTTATTTATTTTGGCAATTCCATTCTTTCTTAAAAGATTTGGGATCAAAAATATAATGTTATTCAGCATGGCCGCCTGGGTGCTGCGCTTTGGTTTGTTCGCCTTCGGCGACCCTGCCGGCGGCCTTTGGATGCTCGCGCTGTCGTGCATTATTTACGGGATGGCATTTGACTTTTTCAATATCTCGGGCTCTTTATTCGTTGAAACCCAGATCTCGGCTGAAATCAGGGGCAGCGCGCAAGGTGTATTTATGATGATGGTGAATGGCATAGGCGCCATCCTTGGGAGTATTATAAGCGGCCTCGTTATCGACAGGTTTTTTGTACGCCCGGATCATACAAGTGACTGGCATGGCATCTGGCTTAGTTTTGCCGGCTATGCTTTAATAATTTCGATAATATTTCCCTTTGTATTCAAATATAAACATACACCAGGACTGACATACAAAATAAAGCATGCCTGAGGAAAATATCTGGGCGCCTATTAATATAACAAAGCGAGTTAACACCAGCGAATGAAAAAACATTACAGAAAAGAAACTGATTGCCTGAACTGCGGCACCACCTTGCAAGGGCCGTTCTGCCATGTTTGCGGACAGGAAAACCTGCAGATCAAAGAAAGCTTCGGGCATATGATGAACCACGCGATCAGCGATTATTTTCATTTCGACCAAAAGTTTTTTCATACCCTAAAACCATTGTTTTTTAAGCCCGGGCTGCTCACCAACGAGTACATGGCCGGGCGGCGGGCGCAATACCTGCACCCGGTAAAGATGTATATATTTATCAGCCTTGTTTATTTTTTACTGGTTTTTCAGCAAAACACTGATGTTATTAAAGTCAATACCAACTTTATGACCATCGAGCAAGTTAACGACAGCGTAAAAGCCATCAGGCAAAATTCTGATATCCCGTCTGAAGCGAAAGAAGAAGCGATAAACGACTTATACCATGATAACGGTTATGTGGTAATAAATAAGCATTTGGTAAAAGACACCTCCAAAAAAACCAGGGCAAGGTTAGCCGAAGAGCAAAAGAACCCCGGCATCATGAACCCTATGACAACCGATACAACTTACGCCCAATATTTAGCCTCGCAGCAAAAGTTGCCGGAAGCAAAACGGGATGGCTGGCTTGAAAGGTACTACAACAAAAAAGCGCTGGCAATAAAGGAACAAAAGATTAACATAAAAGATGTGATGGAAGAAGGGATAAAGCACAATTTTCCAAAAATGATGTTTGTGCTGCTGCCTTTATTTGCCTTGATATTAATGATCACTTTTTGGTGCAGTAAAAAATATTATGTGGAGCACCTGATCTATGCTTTTCACTTGCATTGCTTTATTTTCCTGTTTTTAAGCGTGTTGCTGATATTGAAAATGATAGCGCCGGCAAGTTGGGGTACAGTTAATGGCTGGATATCTTTTGCGGCTGTGCTTACCATCACCTGGTATATATACAGGTCTTTAAGGGTTGTTTACCATAGAAGCCGCTGGCGAACGATAACCAAAATGATCGGCATGTCGTTTACTTATTGCGTTGTGTTTTGCGTGTGCATGGCACTGATGGTTATAATTACAGCGGTGACTGCTGTATAACTGTCCTCAGTGAGCAGCATTTGTAACGCCAATGATAACACCAAAGTTGCCGTCGGTTTGCATCCATTGTTTTTCGGGCAGATAAGTCCGGGAAACAAAACCATCCAGATACAAAGCGTTTTTGCATCCCAGCGTTTTAAAATACATGGCGAAATCGTAAAAGTTTATTGGCGATTTCGACATTGCAAATACTATTTTGTTGCCAGGCAACACCCCTACCCCGTTTCTGATATTAAGGTTTGTTGAACCGGCTTTGAATGCCGGATGGATTTCTCCGTCGATAACCAGCATCGGGCCGGACTGGGTAGCATACTTTATTTTACCATTGTCCTTAAAGTTTGTGGTGGTGCTGATAAAAGGCACATTATCATTGCTTATATAAAATACGCCGTTGGGTTTCAGGTAAAAATTTCCCCTACCGCTTGAGGTGTCTAAGGCGGATAAGGTAATTTTGTTATCGATAAAAAGCCCCTGCGGCGAATTATCCGCTCTGTACATTCCGCCGTTCATGGCAAAAACAAGATTTCTTTTATTTTTTCCAAGCCAGGTTTTCAAATTTTGGATGGATTTAAAATTTTGATTTTTATCATCCTTCCAATATAACTTTACGTCCTGCTTCTTCGGGTCAACTACATAACTTATAAACCTGTCATCCCCTGTTTGCGCTTTGCCGGCTAGTACGATTACAGCTTCCGTGCTGAAAAACAGGAAAATTGTAATCAAAGTAATTGTAACTCGTTTCATACCGGTTGTTGAACAGCTAAATTTATAATATAAAGGTTATATAAAATGCTATTTCTAAAACCGGTCAAATAAAAAAGCGGGGCTGGCTTAATAACCCCGCTTATAAATGAAATTATGCTTTAGTTTAAAACGCTGTCAGCGCTACCGTTGGTTTACCGGTTGGGTCAAAGGCGCCGTTGGTATAGCCCTGCCAGTTATTATAGGCTTCCGGCTCCCAGTAAAATACACCAAGGCCGTTTCCGCCCGATACGGATTTTACTTTTGTGATCAAGTCGCTCAGGAAGGATTTACAGGTTGAGGCAGCGGATTCGCTCATCCCGGCTTCACATATCATTACCTGCTTGCCATACCTTGATACCATGTCGTTCATATTGGTAAGACACTGGCTGTTCAGGGTCGACCAGTTGCTGGTTGAGGGGTACAGCGACATGCCGATAACATCCCAGCTTGCCCCATTGGCTTTAAGGCCATCGAAAAGCCATCTGAATGTGGTATTGTCGTAACCATTTGCGAGGTGTACGATAACTTTTGCTGATGGAAAAACCGCCTTCGTGGCGTTATAGCCACAATTTACAAGCCATGCAAAATTTTTCATATTAACCGATGCCCTTCCATCCTGCCAAAGCATGCCGTCGCTGGTTTCGTTACCTACCTGCACCCATGCAGGGGTGATACCGTTTGACTTTAAGGTATTTAAAGTGTTCAGGGTATAATTGTAGGTAGTATTCATCAAGTCTGTAAAGCTCAGGCCAGCCCACGCAGCCGGTTTGGTTTGATGCCCGGGATCGGCCCAGGTATCGCTGTAATGAAAATCGATCATGATACTCATCCCGGCGTTTTTAGCGCGCTTAGCCTTTGCGACTAAATCGGAAGTGCTGCACCAGCCACCCGATGGATTAACCCACACCCGTAACCTGATCGAGTTAATGCCCAGGCCGCCCAGTATAGTAAACAAGTCCTGCTGGGTGCCGCTGCTGTTGAAAAATTTAAGGCCGGATGCTTCCATCTGGGTAACCCAGCTCACGTCGGAGCCATTGGCAAATGTTGTTCCTGCATCCGGTGTAAAATGAGGATTAATTTTCGCGGCCGGGCTTGTAGCGGCTGTTGAAGGCGTAACCGAGCTTTCCTTACAGCTGAAACTCAGGCACAGCAGTAGTGCCGAAGAAAGTGTCATGATCTTTTTCATAATTTTGGATTGGTTTTTAGTGGTTTATATTGGTTATTTGGTTTAGTATTTATTCATGTCATTTTTACATTTATTTAAAGGTCGACAAAAAAATGCCTGCCGGAGCAAGCATTCACATATTTGTCGTTAATTCCCAAAGGCATCCAATGCCGCTGTTGGCCTGCCCGTTGTGGTAAAGGCCCCCTCGCCATAACCTTGCCAGTTATACGCTTCCGGCTCCCAATAAAACACACCCAGGCCGTTTCCGCCAGAAACTGAGTTTACTTTTGTAATAATGTCCGAAAGAAAAGCCCTGCCCGCTGTAGGATTGCTGGCATCCATCCCGACTTCAACCACCATGCAAGGCGTTGAGTAACGCGCCACCATATTGTTTATGTTTGCCAGGCACTGCGTATCCAGGTTTGACCAATTGGATGTTGAAGGATAAAGCGACATACCGATAATGTCCCATTGGGCGCCGTTTGCTTTTAAGCCGTCGAACATCCAGCGGAATAAAGTGTTGTCGTAACCGTTTGAAATATGTACAATAACCTTAGTAGTACTGCTTACCGATTTTACAGCCTGATACCCGCTTTTTACAAGTGCGGCAAAATTTGCCATATTGGTTGAGGCGCGGCCATCCTCCCAAAGCATCCCGTCGTTTGTTTCGTTGCCAACCTGCACCCAATCGGGCGTTATGCCGTTAGTCTTAAGGGTATCCATCACATGCACCGTATAATCATGCAGCGCGGTCTCAAGTGCTGAGAAATTTAAAGCCGTCCAGGCGGCCGGCTTAAATTGTTTTCCCGGGTCGGCCCAACTGTCGCTGTAATGAAAATCGACCAAAATCTTCATTCCTGCATTTTTGGCACGAGCGGCTTTTGCCACCAGGTCGGCTGTATTGCACCAGCCGTCTGACGGATTAACCCAGGCCCGCAGCCTTATAGAATTAAAACCGATGCTTTTTAATAAGCCAAAAAGGTCCTGCTGATTGCCGTTTTTATCATAAAACTTATAGCCGGAGGCTTCCATTTGCGTAACCCAGCTTACGTCGGCTCCTTTAGCGAACGAGGCCGAAACCACTGGCGGCGTATAAGTGGCTGGAGGTGGCGGCGGCGCCGGTGTGCCCCCTTTCTTTGAACAGGATATAATACAAAGCAACGAAGCAATACAGCATGCGCACAACACTTTTCTCATAGACGGTAATTTTAGCTTATAAATTGGTTAGCCGAAGCTTAAACAAATATAAAACTACAAACGGAAAAATAAAATGTTTATTTGACATTTTTTAATAAATGTTAGAAAAACATTTAATTGGGGCGCTATTCATGCATAATCAGCCATGCATAGCCCATTGCGGCTGGCTATAAATTTTCTCGTCGTACCTCCCCGACAAATCGCTCTCCATGTCATTTCGATCCGCCAAAGGTCGGAGAGAAAACCTATGCGTCCTGCATACTCAGCCATACATAGCCCATTGCCGCTGGCGTATAAGTTTTCTCGTCGTACCTCCCCGACATGTGGGTTTGTATAAACCCACCCAGTCTACAATTTCCCCTGCCTGTCCGGCACCGTGTTTGATATGAATTCAAAGTTGGCGATTTGATCTCCTATCTGCAGCTTAAACTCCCCTCCTTCAGTAACCGTTTTGCTTAAATCGTTCACAAAAGCAAGGTCCTTCGAAGTAAGCTTAAAGGTGACGGTTTTTGTCTCTCCGGGTTTCAGGTCTATCTTATCGTATGCCCGTAAGCGTTTAGTATCGGGCGCTACACTGGCATAAAGCTGGCTGGTGTACAGTAAAACTGCTTCCTTTCCTTCCCGCGAACCTGTATTTTTTACATCTACAGTAACTGTAAGTGTTTCATTTTCTTTAAATGTGGGTTTACTCAAACGAAGATTGCTGTAACTAAAGCTTGTATAGCTTAAACCGAACCCAAACTCATAAAGCGGATTGTAACCGTGGCTATCATCAGAATTTCCATTCTCAAGATTCTTGCGATAATAATTATTGAGCGAGTTCGGATATTTGGGGTAGGTAACCGGCAGCTTACCTGAAGGGTTTGCATCGCCAAACAAAATATTTGCCAGGGCATCCCCGCCTTCATTGCCGGCGAGATAAGTCATAATAGTCGCCGCCGAATGGCTTTCAGCTTCAGTTACAATCCTTGGCCTACCTTCGGCCAGCACCAAAATAACAGGCTTGCCTGTTTTCGCTAACGCATTGGCAAGTTCGGTTTGAACCCATGGCAGGTTAAGGTCATCAATATTCCCAACATTTTCGGTGTACGATAGCTCTCCCAAACAAAGCACAATAACATCCGATTTTTCCGCTGCTTTTACAGCAGCCTCAATATTTTGGGGCGTATCATAGTTCACGCCGGGCTCGTAGCTTACATTTCCTTTGCCTATTTTCTGCTGTATGGCTTCAAGTATCGTGTTTTTGTCAGCCGCATAGGTATCAGCCAGGTCGCCCTGCCAGTTATAGCTCCAGCCGCCATCCAGCGAACGCATGGTATTGGCAGTAGGCCCTGTTACCAAAACCTTCACATCCTTTTTTAGCGGCAGAATTTTGTTAGTATTTTTTAACAGCGTAATAGCTTCGGTGGCCGCCTTCAGGCTCTCCTGCCTGAACTCATCCGAACCAAATTTCGGATAATCACCGGGATTGCCCACAGGGCGCTCAAACAAACCTAATTCGTATTTCACTTTAAGAATTCGGTGAACGGCCTGGTTAATGCGCGCCATTGATACTTTGTTTTCGTGAACCAATTCTATCAAATAGTTATAAAAGCTATACTCGTAAGGCACCATGCTCATGTCAATACCTGCATTCACGGCGATCATTACCGCATCTTTTTGGGTGGCGGCTATATGGTGCCGGTCGTGCAGGTACTCAATATCGCGCCAGTCGCTTACCGCTATGCCATCAAAATGCAGCTCAGCACGCAATACATCGGTAAGCATGTAATGGCTGCCATGGATCGGTACGCCGTTTATTTCGCCGGAATTGATCATAATGGTTTTGGCGCCTGCTTTTACAGCTTCGGCAAAGGGCGGCAAAAAGTATTCGCGCATATAGCGGTCGGGTATCCATGCCGGTGTGCGGTCTTTCCCGCTGAGCGGGTCGCCATAGCCTAAATAATGCTTCATACAAGCGGCAACGTGGTATTTATCGCCAACATCGCTGCCCTGGTAACCACGGATAATGGATGCACCCATGGTTTTTATCAGGTAAGTATCTTCGCCAAATGTCTCATAAATACGCGGCCATAACGGTGTTTTACCCAAATCCAATACCGGCGAATAATTCCAGGGGATATAGCTCGCCCGGGTTTCATAAGCCGTGATTTCCCCGGCCATGTGCGCAATTTGCCGGTTAAATGTAGCCGCCATTGCAATTTCCTGGGGGAACAAAGTGCTGCCCAGCGTATAAGTTACGCCGTGTATAGCATCGATCCCATAGATTATCGGGATTTTTAACCGGTCCTTTGCAGCCTCCGCCTGAATACCCGAAATAACTTCGTGCCAATGTTCGCGGGTGTAGGCATGGCCGCTTACATTTAAAATAGAACCCACATGATATTTTAAAATCGCTTCTTTTATTTTAGCCGGATCAATTTGGTGTACACCGTTTGTGGTTGTCGACACCACATCGGATGTTACCTCGGTCATCTGCCCTACTTTTTCTTCGAGTGTCATTTTTGCAATAAGCGCGTCGACTTTTTTGTCGATATCGCTTAGAGGCTTTTTTGTTTGTGCCGAAAGACAGAGCACATTTATGAGCACTATGTTAAGGACGATAAATATTTTTTTCATGATTTTCCGGGTTTGGCTGGTTTATGTGTGATTGATTTACTGATTTTCTTTAACAGGTTTAATTTTATTCTGCAGGGCTTCGAGGGCATTGGCAAGGTAAGCCAGCGGCGCATTCCAGTTTATTGCTATCTCGTTTGCGGCGTAGGCGCGCTGGTCGTCGATATATGCTTCGTCCGGTACTTTCGACGGAACCTTAATGCCATCCTGCATGCCGGGATTCGGGCCGCCAACCAATAAACCTGGCACCGGCTCAACTATACCATCCGAGCCGGAGGGACGATGATGCGGATGCATGGGCGTTTTACTGCCATAGCTGGTGACGTATGAGTAGCCGGCGCCATTTCTGCCTAATAGGTAGTCGAGGTTATCGAGCGCATACACCAGGTACCGGTGATCATTCGTAAGCTTATACGCCTGTATCAGCGCAATCCCTTCATTCGCAGCTACCGAATTACTGCCCCAATTAAAATTACGCGCTGATTTTTGCATTACCGTTTGATAGGCCGTTTCATCAGTCCCTTTTACAAGGCTATCGGCAAGGCTGAGCAGCCGCCGTCTTATTTCCGGCAGCTCTTTTGCCGTATTTCGGCCAAATGCCTCGCTGTTTTTTAATAGCGTATAGTATCCCAAAAGCTTCACCTGGCTCCAGGTGGGTATGGGCATGGTTGCATCGGGCAGCAGGTTTATATTTTTCAGGAAATCGGCATTATGCGTGGTCACAAACAATTCAGATGCCGCCCATATAAATTCATCTTTAAAATTGCGGTCGCCGTAGGCGCCGGTAGTTACCGGCGGCGCAAATTTTTTGTTCATGGCCGCTTGGTTGTATATGCTGTCGGGGAATTTAAGCGCCCAGGCCCAGGCTTTAGTTGCGCCCGTTAAACACGAATCAGCAAGGCCAGGCAATTCTTTGGAGAAGCCTTTAAATATACGGCTCGCCTGTGCCATCACCGCCGCAAAATCAAGGGTTGCGGCCGTTCCTTTTTGGACAACATAACGAGGCGCGGTTGCTTTATCCGGCATTTCAAACACGTCAAACGCGGCATTCGTCAGCTTGTGGTAGACGGCGCCGTCGCCAGGGTCCTGCATGGTCAGCATCCAGCGTAAGTTCCACAACACTTCATTCAGCGCATCAGGAATACCGTTGCCGCTTTCCGGGATGTTTAGCTTCACTGTTTTCATGTAAGCCGGAAAATCCTCGTATAAGGAAAGCAAAGTGCTTGTACTTATGCCACTATTTACAATGTATTTGTTGTAATCGCCGGCATCGTACCAGCCGCGCGGCGATGAAATCAGGGTTCCCGCCGGCCTTTGCACGGTGGCGGCCGATGGATGAATAAGGACAGCGGTATCAGGGTGCCCCTCCGCCCTTGCCCATTTTCCGGCATATTTTTTTTCCAGTGCCAGCGAGGCCCGTATAAAATAATACGCCTTTATCGAGGCATCAGCCACTTCCCGGTGGACTGACCTTTTAATTTCAAACGGCCATGAATGACCAACGCCGGGTACATAAAGCAAATATTTTCCCGGTTGATTCAAAGCGCTGAAATCGGCTATCCTGGTGAAGTTCCCACTAAAGCCGGGCTTAACAGATTTCTTTAATATCCCATTGAAAACTGTTTTTTGTGTAACGGTTTTTATGGAGAAGGTGCTATCGTTACCATTTACGATAATAGCCGTTTTCGGGGCGCCGGGATAAAACCCAGTTTGATTAAGGCGAATATTTGATTCGCCGCTTAGGCCGGATTGCTGGGCAGAAGCCGCACGTACAGTAAACACAAAAATTATTACCCAAAACAGGCATCGCCTGGTAATATTACTGTTCATTTATTTATCGCTCGTTTATGATAATAATTAGTTGCGACTGGATCTGAATAACTTTACGGGGCGGGTAAAACTTCGGGATAAATATATGTGTAACTTATACAATAAGTATAATACTAAATTCACATTTCAAACATAAAAGGTGATACTAAATAAACAGGAAGCGATTCAGTAAAAAAAATGTCATTCGGTCAGGTATGGGGAGAAAACTAATACGCCATGCAAAGCGCACTATGCATGGCGTACTGGTTTTCTTGTTGTCGCTCGAAAATGACACCGCGATTTTGGCAGCAAAATGCGGCGTACCCTCCGTGCTCTGCAAAATCGCAATAACCAAAGCGCTACAGCTTAACCAGGCTGTAAGCTAAGCTCAGGTTAAACAGGCTGATTCTTGTTTGCCGGCCCTGGTAGGTTTGTTTGGTTATGCCGGCTTCGTAGCGCAGGTCGATGGATATCTTTTTTATGTCGATACCTCCTCCAAACTGCCAGGCAAAGTTTTGGTCCTGGTAATTTAATGAGAATACTTTACCGGCCGCGCCGCTGAAGCTTTGATTTTTATCGATAGCGAAGGAAACCACAGGGCCTGTGTAAAATCGGCCGCCGATACCAAATGCGCCAATTTTGCCGCCAAACAACAAAGGGACATCAATGCTTGTAAATTTGGCAGTGGTAACAGCGCCATCTGCTGATGTAACGTCGACGTCTTTTGACGTTAAGTACATTTCGGGTTGAAAATTAAAGCCGACGGCTCCAAAACGCGTCCATATACCGACTAAATAACCGGCCCGGTTACTGCCGCTAAATGTTTCGGTGGCTGTTGAGTTTAGACTTGTGAGGTTCGCCCCTGCTTTTAGCCCGATTTGAAAAGTGGGCAAAATCTGCGCCGATGCGAAGCTGCCGGCGATTGTAAAAATAGATAGCGTGAGGATAAATTTTTTCATATGATAATGGATTGATGAATGATAAACACAGCGACTTGAATTCTGTTTTTTGATAAAGGCTGGACAGATCACTACAGCTTAACCAGGCTATAGCCAAAACTCAAATTAAACAAGTTGATCCTTGTTTGACCGCCCGTATAATTTTGTTTGGTAATTCCGGCTTCGTAACGTAGGTCGATAGATATCCTTTTTATGTCGATACCGGCGCCAAACTGCCAGGCAAAATTTTGATCCTGGTAGTTGAGGCTAATCGTCTTGCCGAGCGCGTTGCTGATACCCTGGTCCTTGTTAATGGTAAAAGAAACCACAGGACCGGTATAAAATCTGCCGCCGATACCAAACGCACCAAATTTACCGCCAAGCAGCAGCGGCATATCCAGACTTGTAAATTTAGCATCGGTTTGGCCGGCACCTTGGGTTATAGTAACGTTTTTTGAGGTGAGGTACAGCTCGGGTTGAAAGTTGAAGCCTATGGCGCCAAACCGCATCCAGACGCCTCCCAGATAGCCTGCCCGGTTGCCGCTGCTGAAGGTTGCCCCGGCGCTCGACTGAAGGCTTGAGAGGTTCGCTCCGGCCTTAAGCCCGATTTGAAAAGCCGGTAAAATCTGCGCTGATGCAAAGCTGAAAGAAGAAGCAAAAATTGTTAAAGCGAGGATAAGTTTTTTCATATGATAATAGATTGATGAATGGTACGCGCCGGGGATGGAATCCTGCTTTTAACAAAATAATTCCCAAAATGTTGGAAATATCCGGTTTGCACCATAGCAATAACGACAAGTGTAAACCGGATATTATTAGGTAGTATCTGGAAATAAAATTATAAATTATTTATGAATCCAAAAGTATTATCAAAATAATTTATTGAATCAATTTTCCCTGGTAGTAATCGAGTATTTTGCTGTAAATAAAATAGTCGTACCGGGCGCTGATAAAATTCAGGTTGGCGGCATCCAGGTTGTTTTTAGTGATCAGGAATAAGTCTGAAGTAATAACGCCTGCATCCAGCCGTATTTTTGCTACCCTGTAACTTTCTGTATAAGCCTTTACCTCCGTATCCAGCGCCTGGTAGCGTTTGTAAGCGGCAAGCATATTATAATAAGCCTGCTCCACGCTTTGCCTTAGCTGTACCTTGGTATTGTTCTCGATATACTCAAAATTCAGCAGGTTAAGCCTGGCAAGCGCCACAGCGTGCTTTTTAATGTGGTTAGTGAATATGGGTACATTAAGGCCTAATTGAAAGTAGGTGCCATAATTGTTCCTGAACTGGCTATAGTAGCTTTGCGAGTTCAAGTTTGAGTAGTTTGTATTTATGCCGCTTGCCAGCACTAATTGCGGAAACAAAAGCCCCTTGGCGTAGGCAACGCCCTTTTCCGCGCTCTGGCGCATCAGGGTAGCCGCTTTCATTTCGGCTAGTTGCTGCAGGGCCGTTTCATAAACCTGGTCGGGGTTAATACCATAGTTTCCGGCAAGGTCCTGCGCGTTTAGCGGTTGCAATTCAGTGTCGCGGTTATAAGGTAAATTCATCAAATTAAATAGGCTGAGTTTAGCCGAGTTCAATGAATTTTCGGCCGAAACAACATTCACCTGGCTGCTGGCATAAGCTCCCTGGAAGTCGGAATAGGTAGATGCCGTGGGATTGGCCCCCAATTTTTCCTTAGTTTCTGCCAGGTCGAGGTTCTCTTTTGCCACGGCCAGCTGGCTCTTGCTTTGATTTAATATCTCTCCGGCGTCTAATACCTGCAGGTAGTTTGTCACCACATTAACGGTAACAACATCCTTTGCAGCCTGGTAGGCCATTTTCCCTGATTGGAATGCCAATGAAGCTTGTTTGATAGCCGTTTGGAGTGCCAGGCCATTAAATATGGTAACCCTGCCGTCAACGCCGTAGTTATCCGACGTAACCGACTGCGTTATATACCCGCCTGTAACCGGGCTGATAGCGCGCCCTGATGAAATTGAACGGCTTGCACCGCCGGTGATGTACGGGATGAGGTTATCTTTTTGCTGGTTGAAATTTATACGCGCCTGTTCGGCCGAAATTGAATCCTGCTTTACGGTTAAATTATTCTTTATGGCAATATCAAGGCATTGCTGCAATGACAATGTATTGGTTTGCTGCGCTTGCGCCAAAAATCCGCAGGCAATAAAAAGTAGTGTTAAAATATATTTACTAAATCGCATTTTGTGTTTTACTATTGTTCGTGTTTTTAGAATTTTCTTGAAGAATCGACCTTGCCGTCCAGGAGATTTATAATCCGGGTGCCATATTCGGCATTTTTCTCGGAGTGGGTTACCTGTATAATGGTCACGCCATCTTCTTTATTCAGTTTTTTGAAAAGCTCCATTATTTCAACCCCTTGTTTCGAGTTCAAATTACCGGTGGGCTCATCGGCCAGCAATAATTTTGGCCTGGCAATAAGGGCGCGTGCTATGCCTACCAGCTGCTGCTGGCCGCCTGACAGCTGCGCCGGGAACAGGTCTTTTTTACCAACGATCTGGAAACGGTCGAGAATATCGGCCACCATGGCTTTACGCTCGGCGCCTTTAAAATCCTGGTAAATTAATGGCGTTTCGATGTTTTCATAAACGGTAAGCTCGTCTATCAGGTGGTACGCCTGGAAAACAAAACCGATATATTGTTTATATAATGCTGAGCGCTGTTTTTCCTTAAGCTGATGAACGGCATTGCCAACAAAGTAATGGTAACCTTCCGAAGGCTCGTCAAGCATGCCTATTACATTTAAAAGTGTTGATTTCCCAGAACCTGAAGGCCCCATGATAGAAATAAATTCGCCCTCGTCTACTTCGAGATTAATGTCGTTAAGTACAAAGTTTTTGTTGCCCCCTACCTGGTAATATTTTGATACGTGCTGTAATGATAACATCTGTTAATTATTGAATTAGTGAATTATTGAATTAGTGAATTATCGCTTTATTGAATTATTTTTTTACCTGAAATCCGAAAATCGATCCGCTGGTGAGCGGACGAAGTTCGAAATCATCCGACTAATTTAACGAATAAGTGATTGATTCGCATCCAATTCAATACGTCATCAGGGTATCAATAACATACCAAATTATTATTGTGCTAATTATCAATGGCTTAGGCATAAAACCTTTGTTAAATACTGTTCGTTAATGTAACAGGGAGCGTACGGTAATGATACAATTGGTTATTGGTCATTTGCTTCGCGTCATTGGTCATTAGTCATTTGCGTCGCGTCATTAGTCATTGGGGAATTGGTTATTAGTCAAATTATTATAAATACGCTTCAAAATGACTTAATGACCCAATGACTTAATGACTTAATGACCCAATGACGCTCTACTCCCCTCTTAAACTCTTTACAGGGTTGGCCGTTGCCGCTTTGATGGATTGAAAGCTCACCGTAAAAAATGCGATCAACAGGGAAATTACTCCTGCAAAGGCAAATATCCACCATTCAATATGGATCCGGTAGGCGAAATTTTGCAGCCATTTGTTCATTACCAGCCACGATACGGGCGCCGCTATCAAAAATGCACCCAGTACCATCCACAGAAAGTCGTTGGTTAATGTTAAACTTATTTGGGTAACTGTTGCTCCTAACACTTTGCGGATACCGATCTCTTTGGTACGTTGTAAGGCAGTTATTGAAATTAGTCCCAGCAAACCTAATGAGCTAATCACGATGGCCATTAGGGATGAAAGCCAAATCAGTTTTTGCTGTATACTTTCTTTTTTATAAAGCTGGGCAATTTGATCGTCAACAAACTGGTAGCTAAATACCTGGTCGGGTAAAATGTTTTGATAGGCCTTTTGTAAATTGTTCAACGCTATGGACGTTGGTCCGTTTGAGAGCTTGACCGCTAAATTTGTTTGCAGCTCCTGATTTTCCAGCAATATTGACTGCTCAATTGGTTCAATTAACGACTTTACATTAAAATCCTTTACCACACCTGTAATTACGCCTTTAATATCACCTGCAATTAGGGGCTTTCCGATAACCAAATCTTCGTGCTCGCCTTCCAGCATGGCGGCCATTGTCTCATTGATCAAAAACTCGGGCTTTGGCTGGCCGTTGCGAATATTTCTTCCTGATACGATGCGTAAACCGAAAGTACTGCAATATGCCGAATCGCCGATGGCAAAACGGGCAGCCCGACTTTCCCATTTCGGCCTGTTATCGTACCTGACGGTTGCGCCGCGCTGGCTGTTGCTCGAAGGCGGTTTATTGCAAAAACTGAATGACTGTACCGGAGGCATGTTTTTTAAGCTCTCCGTCAGCTGTTCTTTTTGCGAAGCGGAAACCTGTCCGACCGGAATGGTTATCACGGCTTTCCTGTTAAACCCAATATCTGTGTTTTCAAGAAAATGCACCTGCATCACAATAATTATAGTGCAAACCATAAGCGATTGAGTTACGGTATTTTGAAAAACAACCATCGCTTTCCGGCCAAAGCCGAGCGGTAAATTCAAAATATTGTTTTTTAGCACCTGCACTATGCTTATCCGGCTTAACAGCAGCGCAGGATAAATACCTGTGCCAACAGTTACACAAAGCAGTACCAGGCCGACAAACAAATAGAGATTTATATTGGAAACGATATGAATAGGTTCATCAGTAAAAAGATAAGAATTTGCGGCTGGCATCATCAACAGCGCCAATAACACTGCAGCCAATACCGCTATAACCGAAGTTATAAGCGATTCTGTAATAAACTGCATGAAAATTTGCTTCGTGGAACCTCCGAGCACTTTACGCGTCGCAATTTCTTTACTTCGTTTGGTTTGCCCGGCAACAGTCAGGTTGATATAATTAAATATCGCGATAGCGATAATTAAAAGTGCGATGATCGCCAGGTTCCATAAGAGTGATTTCTGGACAACACCTCCATAACGCGAATCAAAATGCATTTGATTTAAAGGCAACAGCTTAAACTTAAAATATTTTAAACCGTCTTTCCACATGTGCTTTGTCGCCAGCTCAATTATCTGCTTTTCTACGGCATCCTTTTCGCCGGCATCGTTCAGTGTGATGAACGCGTTGTTAGTGGAATTCAGATAACCCCAATCGGTAAAAAAGGTCTTGTCGTACGTGGGTAGCAAGGGTAATAATGAACTAAATGACAAGTATATTTCCGATTTCAGATCGGTATTATAGGGTCCGTCGGAGATTACGCCTATAACCTTAATTTGCCGGTTATTCACCAAAAGTGTTTTACCGATAGGATTGGCATTGCCGAAATATTTCCGGGCCGTTCTTTGACGTAAAACAGCATTGTCCGGCTCATCAAGCTGTTTGGCGCTCCCTTCAATCCACTTATGGCTAAACATCTTAAACCAGTCCGAATTTGTAAAAGCGACCGTATTTTCTTCTTTAAACCGCCTTTTTATTTCGCCGTTAACATTTATAATAAAACTTTGGTTGCTAATTAAAAATGCAGATTGCCGCACCAGCGGAGCTTCAGTTTTCAGGGCATTGAATTCCGCAAAAGACGAACCTTTATCATACTCGGTCTTCTCGAGTTTCAATTCATAAACAAGGCGAAATATCTCTTTTGAACGTTTATGATAGGTATCAAAACTCAAATTGTAGCTTATATACAAATAGATTATGATACAGCAGCTTATAGCTAAAGCCAGGCCGAATATGTTCAAAAAGGTAAAAAACCTTTGGGTTGTGATATTTCTCCAGGCGATTTTAAGATAGTTTTTTACCATTGATTGTTCGGGTTATGGTTCATAGTTCATAGTTCATGGTAGCTGCAAGTTAGTGATTCACGATTAAAAATAGCGACCGGGCGCCCTCTATTTTTGCGTTATGTATACGACTATGGATTTTCCATACCGGGTCTTCAAACCTTTGGCGGCATTTGCTTACAGCTTAACCCGGTAAGCGATGATAAGCAGATCTATTCCGGGAAGCTTTATTGAGCTGATTTAATAATTAATTTGATTTATTGATGTTGGCCGGCATCGGTGTCTACTCGTTACGCAGGCTCGTCACGGGGTTGGCTACCGCCGCCTTGATGGACTGGAAACTGACCGTCAAAAATGCGATCAGCATCGAGGCTAAGCCAGCCAGCGCAAATATCCACCATTGGATGCTTATGCGGTAGGCAAAACCCTGGAGCCACCAATTGACTGTGAGCCACGCAAGCGGCCAGGCGATAATATTGCCGATGACCACCAGCTTTAAAAAATGCTGTGTAAGCAACAGCGTAATATTTTGCACAGATGCGCCCAGCACCTTACGGATCCCGATCTCTTTTACCCGTTTTTCGGCCGAATACGATGCCAGGCCGAACAGCCCCAGGCAGGAAACGATAATGATCAGCACAGCCATAATGCCTACCACCTGGCTTTCCTGCGAATCGGCGCGGTACACCTCCTTGAAATGGTCGTCCAGGAACTGGTAGTCAAACGGTATGTCGGGAAAGTTGCTCTTCCAGGTCGATTTGATAAAGTCGAGGGCTTCGGGCAAGCGGCCGCCGTTTATTTTTACCGACATGGTACTGAAATTACCGCCAGGAACGGCGAAAATAAACAGGGTCTCAATTTTATGATGAAGTGAATTAAAATTGAAGTCTTTGGCGATGCCCCTGATCGTTCCCAACGAATCGAAGCCGAAACGTTCGCCTACGAGTGAGGACATAGGTTTACCCGGCCGGTCTTTCAGCAGCTCTTTTGCCATCTGCTCGTTAATAATATACTCTTTACCAAGGCGGGTTTTGTCTTCTGAAAAGTTTTTGCCTGCCAACAGCTTTATCTTGTATAAAGATAGGTAATCCTGATCGACGATAAGCCGCGTACCGGTCAGGTCGCGCTTGGGGCCATCAGATGGCCTGTAGCTGATGCCCGATTGGTCGAGGTGGCTGCCCAGGTTATCCTGCGATGCCGTAACGCCCCCAACCAGGCTGCTCCCAAGCAGTTCCTTCTTCAGCAGATCATATTGTTTTTCGTTTAACAATCCGACGGGTACCGTTACCACCTGGTCGCGGCTAAACCCCGGGTCCTTATGCTGCATAAAATACAGCTGTTTTACCACAAATATTGTGGCGATCATCAGGAATACAGCGCTCGTAAACTGCCCTACCACCAGCACATTGCGCAGCAGTCCTTTATTTTTGCCGGTTTGAAGGGAGCCTTTAAGCACCCTCACCGGCTGAAAACCCGACAGGTAAGCCGCCGGATAAATACCGGATATCAACCCAACGACCACCGTAGACAAGATGACCAGCAGCGCGGTGCCGGGATTGGTAAACACCGGCAAACTTAGGTCGCGGTCGCTCAAACTGTTTACATATGGCAGCGCCAGTTCGACCATCGCAACAGCAAAAAGCAGCGCAATAAGGGCCAGCAGCACTGTTTCACCTAAGAATTGCGAGGCTAACTGGAAACGGTAAGCGCCGATTGATTTACGGATGCCCACTTCTTTGGCGCGTTCAGCGGAGCGTGCGGTAGAAAGGTTTATAAAATTAATACATGCAATTATCAACACGATAAGGGCCACCATGAGGAACAAATTAGTTGTTGAAGCGTCGAATTTTTGATAATTAAGATAATCGAGGCCGATATCGCCGGCGTGGGCGTGCACGGCTTGCAAAGGCAGGTAAAACAATTCATAATATTTCCAGCCATCGCCCTGCATATGCTTTTTCAGGTAAGCCGGCATTTGTTTTTCGAGTGCCGCAACATCGGTCCCTTTTGCAAATTCAAAATAAGTATCCAACCAGTTCCCGCCCCAGTTATTCATCATACGCGGATTAAATATGGTGCTGAATGAAGCAATGCAATCGAACTGCAGCTGCGAGTTTTTTGGTGGATTGGCCGCGATACCGGTAACCGTATAGGTAATGGTGTCGCCGCCATAGTGGGTGATGGTTTTTCCCAGGGGGTTTACATCGCCAAATATCTTTTTGGCTGATTCCTCGGTAAATACTATCGAATGCGGTTTGCTTAGCGCGGTAGCCCGGTCGCCTTTGAGCAGCGCAAAATTGAACATATTGAAGAAAGGCGTGTCCACAAAAAATATCTGCTTTAAATACACCTTTTTCTCGCCTTCAGTAAACTGATAGTCACCCTCCCAATGGATACGGGTAAACGTTTTTATTTGCGGGTATTCTGCTTTCAGCGTCGGTCCCATCGGGAACATGGACAAAGCCACCTTCTGCGAGGACACCATTCCCGGAAACTTTTGCACTTCGTTAAGGCGGTAAATATTTTTAGTATGAAAGCTGTCGAAGCTTTTTTCGTAGGAAACAAACAGCATGATCAAAATACACGCCGCCAGCCCTACTGACAGGCCAATAACATTAATTGCCGAAAAAACCTTGTTTTTCCAGATATTCCGCCAGGCGATTTTTAAATAGTTTCTTATCATCGTTAGTTCATTGGTTCACTGGTTCATTGGTTCATTGGTGGATGGTCATTAATTCATTTGTTGTTTTCTAACTAATGCCTGATCTCCAACCTATAATAGTAACTTTTAACTGCCAACTGCTACTGCCTACTGCCAACTTTCCGCGCTCACTCGCTCCTCAAACTCTTCACGGGGTTGGCTACCGCGGCTTTTATTGATTGAAAACTCACCGTAAAAAATGCGATCAATACCGAAACGATGCCGGCTATGATAAATATCCACCATTGCACCGCAATATGGAAAGCAAATCCCTGCAGCCATTTATAAGTAAAGTACCACACGGTAGGCCAGGCAATTACGTTGGCTATTAAAACCAGCTTCAAAAAATTGGCTGAGAGCATTAAGGTAATATTTTGCACCGATGCGCCTAAAACTTTCCTCACTCCTATCTCTTTTACCCTTCTTTCGGCTGAATGCGAGGCTAAGCCGAACAATCCCAAACATGATATAAAAATGGCCAGTCCGGCAAGGATGCCCACGATTTGACTTACCTGGTTGTCGGCCTTATAAACTTCATTAAAGTGATCATCTAAAAACTGGTATTCAAATGGATAATCGGGGTATACGCTATCCCATTTTGATTTTATAAAGGCAAGCGCGGCAGTTGTGTTATTCCCGTTTATCTTAACCGAAACATCCCTGAAGCCCCAACGCCTGGCGGCTACCATGAACATAGGTTCAATTTTATATTGCAGGGAGTTAAAATTGAAGTCTTTTGCTATACCCTTGATAGTTCCCAATGAATCGAAGCCAAATCGCTGTCCTATTAAACTTGATAACGGCCGCTTTGGATAATCTTTCATTAATTCCTTCGCCAGGGCCTCATTGACGATGTATTGCCGCGTATCCAGCATTTTATCGCCCGAGAAATTTTGACCGGCGGCCAATTTGATTTTATAAAGATCGAGGTAATTTGTATCGACAACCAGAAGGGTTGTACCAAGGTCCTGTTTAGGGCCAAATGAGGGCCTGAATGTTACCCCGGTTTGATCCAGGTGGCTGCCCAAAATATCCTGCGAAGCGGTAACGCCTGCAACTAAAGGACTTCCTGATAGTTCATTCTTAAACAAGTCGTACTTCTTTGTTGTAACCTGATCAAGCGGAATATTCACAATTTGATCGCGGTTGTAACCGGGATCCTGGTGCTGCATAAACCTTAGCTGCTTCAATACAAATACGGTGGCAATCATCAGGAAGATTGCGCTGGCGAATTGTGTCACTACCAGCACATTCCTCAACGAGCCCTTGTTTTTCCCGGTCTGTACCGAACCCTTCAATACCCTGGATGCCTGGAAAGAAGAAAGGTAGACGGCGGGGTAAATTCCGGACAGCAGCCCAATAAACACCGTGCCGCCCAGCACGGCCGCGATGACACCTAAATCGCTGAAGATATGGAAAGAAATTGCCCGTTCGCTTAAATTATTGATATAAGGCAACGCAAGCTCAACCAGGATCGTGGCAAGAATTAATGCCATAAAAGCGATCATAACGGTTTCACCAAGAAACTGGAATGCCAATTGAAAACGATGCGCCCCAATGGATTTTCGGATACCCACTTCTTTAGCCCTTTCGGCCGAGCGCGCCGTTGAAAGGTTTATAAAATTAACACAGGCAATTACCAGTACAATAAGTGCGATGATGGCAAAAAGGTTAGTTGACTTTTTATCAAATTTTTGATAATTGATGTAATCCAAGCCGATATCTGAGGAATTTGCATGAACATCTTTCAAAGGCATTACAAATAGTTTCATGTATTTTGGTCCGTCTTTACCAAGATATTTTGTGAGGTAAGCCGGAAATTTTTTCTCAAGCAACGCGGTATTTGCACCGGGCGTTAGTTCAAGAAATGTGTCGAGCCAGTTGCTTCCCCAGCTTTTGTACATCCATGGTTTGTAAACGCTGCTGAATGAAAATAACGCGTCAAACTGTAATTGCGAGTTTTGAGGCACGCTGGCAATTATACCGGTTACGGCGAAAGTTGTGGTATCGTCGCCATAGTGGGTTACTGTTTTACCTATCGGGTCGGCATCGCCGAATAATTTCTTTGCTGTTTCTTCGGTAAGCATAGCCGTATGCGGCTTTAACAGCGCTGTTTGCCTGTTACCACGGATAACCTTAAAATTGAATATATTAAGGAAGGTAGAGTCGACAAAGAATATCTGGGGCAAAAAAACTCTTTTTTCGCCCTGCGTTAGCTGGTATTTATTGCCCCAGTGCACCCGCGTAAAGCTTTTGACCTCGGGAAACTCCGTTTTCATGGTCTGCCCCATCAAAAACTCAGACAGGCCTACTTTTTGAGTAGCACCCTCCTGCCCAATGGTTTGCACCTCGTTTAATTTATAGATGTTCTTTGTATGAAAATTATCGAAACTCTTCTCATAGCTAACAAACAGCATAATGACAATGCAGGCCGCCATGCCGACGGACAAGCCGACAATATTAATAGCTGAAAAAACCTTGTTCTTCCAGATATTGCGCCAGGCGATTTTTAAATAGTTTTTTATCATGATAAATCAATTAGTGAATTAGTGAATTAGTGATTTAATAGGTTTCCATTACCCTTGACTAATCTCCAATCTCTAATCTCCCTTTAAACAACTGCTACTGCCCACTGCCAACTTTCCGCGCTTACTCACTCCTCAAGCTATTTACAGGGTTCGCCAGCGCTGCCCTCATGACCTTATAGCCAACTGTGAGCCAGGCGATGGCTACCGAGGCGGCTATTGCCAGTATAAATATACCCGGCCCTATTTTTATTTTATAAGCAAAAGGCTGCAGCCATTGGTGCATAAGATACCATCCAAGCGGAGCAGCCACGGCAAAAGCAATTAAAATGAGCAGTGTAAATTCTTTGGAAAACAGGTAAACAATATTGCTGACTGACGCGCCGAGGGTTTTGCGGATGCCCACTTCTTTAGTGCGCTGCACGGCCATAAACGATACCAAACCATAAAGGCCTAAACAGGAAATAAAAATGGCTATGCCGGCAAAAATTTTGTACAGCATTGACATCTTTTCGTCATTAGCATAAAAACCGACCACTTTATCATCAAGGAACTGGTAATCATAAACGTAATCAGGGAAAGTGCTGTTCCATAATTTTTCAATCGCAGCCAGTGTTTGTTTCACCTTACCGCCCTGTAACTTAATGTTTATGGTTTGGTAAACATCCTTCCATGATGCCATTAAAACCGCCGGTATAGGCTTTTTTAATGAGCTAACGTTAAAATCTTTTATCACTCCAACTATGCGGGCGGTTTTCTTTTTATCATCCCATAGGTTGATGTACTTTCCTATCGCGTCTTTTGGGGCTTTAATACCCAATTTCTTTAACAGGGTTTCGTTTACAACATATTCGCGCACCGAATCGGCCTTAACAAATGCGCGCCCGGCTATAAATTTCAGGTTGTACAGGCTAAAATAGTTCTCATCAGCCCATTTTAAACTGGCATTGAAATCGGTTTTTTTCGGAGCGTTGTTAAATTTAAAGTCAGTGCTCCAGCCGTTGTTGTCCGATGGGCTGGCAAAACTGTAGCTCACTTGTTTTATTCCGGGCAGTTGCTGCAGCTGGTTGCGCAGCGCATCGATTTTTAAGTGACTTATACTGTCGGTTGGGATGTTAACGTTAACAATGGCGTCCTTGTCAAAACCAAGTGAAAAATTCTTAAAATAGTCCATCTGGTTTATCATTACCAGCGTACCGATGACCAGCAGTTGCGCAATGAGGAATTGAAAAACTACAAGCCCGCGCCTTAATGAAATGCCGGTAGCATGGCCCGCGGCAATTTTATTTTTTAATGCTGTGATTGGATTAAAGCCCGATAACACCATAGCAGGATAGAAGCCCGATAAGAAAGTAACCCCAAAAACGACCGCTGCCTGGAAGCATATAACGACCGGGTCTAATAAAAACGAAGCCGTTAATTTTACATCAAGCAGCGTATCCAAAAAAGGCAGCGCAAGCTGGGCTAAACCGTTGGCTATAATCACCGCGAATAAGGTGATAATAAAAGTTTCGCTTATGAATTGGAATACCAATTGTTTGCGGTTACTGCCAAGCACCTTCCTGATGCCGACTTCTTTGGAGCGGTTTACGGCCTGCGCCGTAGCCAGGTTAATAAAATTAACACAGGCAATAGTAAGCAGGAATAAGCCGATCAAACTTAGGATCGTTATCAGTTCCTTACTGAAAGTACGGCCGCCAAAGGCGCCGAAACGGCTGTCGTAATGCATAGCGGCGAGCGGTATGCTTACCATGCCGTCCTTCACATATTCAGCGGGCTTGTGTTTTTTTACAAAGGCCACAAGGTCTGCGTTAAATTGCGTGTGAGAAAAGCCCGGCGGCAGTACAACAAAACAATAAGAATAGCTGAAAGTACTTACCCAATCCTTTAAATTGCTTTTAAAATCGGTGTCTTGCAGCGTCGCGTTTGATATAACGACGTTTAGTTGAAAGTCGGTAGTGGCGGGCATGTTTTTCAATATGCCGGTCACCTTCAGCAGGTTTTTGTTCTCGTATTTAATGGTTTTCCCAATCGCATCTTTCCAGTTGCCGAAATATTTTTCGGCCATATCCTGGGTCAAAACGACGGTATTGGGCTCAGTAAGCGCAGTTTTCTTATTGCCCGAAAGCCAGTCGAAATCAAAAATGTCAAAAAACTGGGGGTCGACAAAATAAACCTGGTTTTCCTTAAATTTCTTTAGCAGTTGGCCATTGCTGCCTAGCACTGCTATTTCGCTTTCGCTCTTAAAAATGGAGGCCACCTGCAGCTGCGGATAATCAAAGCGCAGGCCTTGTGCGGTGGGTAAGGGAACGCCCGAGTCGTAGTTGATTCCTTCGGGTGTTTTAAACGCCGAAACTACCCGGTAAATACTATCCTTCTTTTTGTGGAAATTATCAAAGCTGGTTTCAAAATGGATCACGAGAAAAATAAGCAGGCAAGCTGCTATCCCAACAGCAAGGCCGACAATGTTTATTGCGGTATAGCTTTTATTACGCGCTAAATTGCGCCAGGCTGTTTTAACGTAATTTTTTATCATGACCAGCTATTTTTTCAGCACTGTCTAAAAATTCGTACCATACATTTAATACACTAAATGTCAATAACTTACAACCAAAATATGATTACATTAGTGTCCGGCAGCGTAACAATAAGTGTTCGTTTCCGATACAACTTTTGAGGTTCCGAAAGTGTTAGCATCCAAAACACTTTTAATTTTGGCGAAGATCTAAAGAAATCGGCATTATCATAAATATAGCTACCGAAGGTAGAAAGAACGGAAATTAGCTTTTGACCTATGCCCTATTTGGCGTATTGTATAGGGGGGCAGATTTAAAGCGGCAGGAAAAGAATACCAAAAATCGCCAGCCAGTTTCGGCTATCATCGAGGCCATTTACCAGGAAAAATTTATCACAAACTGACGCAGAAACTGACGCAAAAAAACAAAAACCGCCTTTACATAGCAGCAAAGGCGGATTTGTGCGGAAGAAGGGACTCGAACCCCCACGCCTCGCGGCGCCAGATCCTAAGTCTGGTGCGGCTACCAATTACGCCACTTCCGCAGTTAGGATTTTTTATGAGGTGGCAAAGATAGTGTTTTAAAATGATTAGTTTTTGTGATTTCACCGATTATTTTTTAAGGGATTTCACCGATTAGGGCCTATGATTACACCGATTAGCATTTACGATGCTACCGATTGGGTTGAATGGCTACATCTATTTGAGTTGTGACGACAATTCATCAAAATATTTGGGGGCCTGCAACAACCTACTGCCATACCATGAAAACATTTCACCGTCGACGATTTTAATGATGGCTGAAGGCAACAGGGCTTTAAATTCGGCGATGTGCCGTTCTTTAAACGGATACGGCTCTGATGAAAGCAGGATGACATCCGGGTTTGCATCGACGATTGTCGCCGCATAAACTTCAGGGTACCTGTCCAGGTCGAAAACGTTGGTTAGGCCGCATTTTTGCAGCATGTGATCAATGAAAGTGCCTTTGCCGGCTACCATATAGGGTTTACGCCAGATAAAATAAGCGGCGCGCAGGCCGGATGGTTTTATTGTTGTGTTGTTAAATTGTTGGTTGATCTGCTTTGAAAGCAATTGCGCTTCAGTGCTTTTGCCGACCAGTTCTCCTACCCCATTGATCATATCCAGCGCGTCTTGCAGGTTGCTAATATTGCTTATCCAAACCGGGAACAAATCCTGAAGTTCCTCCACCTGGCTACGCTCGTTTTCTTCTTTGTTGGCGATGATAAGGTCGGGCTGAAGTGATCTTATTTTTGCGATGTCCAGTTGTTTGGTGCCGCCAACTTTCGGTTTGGTTTTAAACTTATCTGCCGGATGGATGCAATACCTGGTGATGCCGGCAATTTCCTCATCCAAACCTAAATAAAACAAAAGTTCGGTTTGCGACGGCACCAGCGATATAATTCGTTTTGGTATACCCTGAAGATTTACTGTTCTCCCCAACTGATCGCGAAACGAAGACATTTAGATAATTGAGTTAAAGCATTAAACATCTGACTATTTTACAAACCGGCTTCAGCCTGAATTTGGCCGATTTCCGCCTTCCGGTTCAAATTTCATCCACAGCCCTCGTAAGTACCCGCCCCACCTCAAAAACCTCCTTAAACGTGTTATAAAGCGGCACAGGGCTTAAACGTATCACGTTTGGTTCGCGCCAGTCGCCAATCACGCCGTTATCAGTTAAAAAATTGAAAGTTGCTTTGGCATTTTGCTTGCAAACAATGGATAGCTGGCTGCCGCGCTCCTGTTTTTCTTTTGGTGTAATGATGGTAAATAATTCTTCGCCCTTGTTTTCATTGATCCAGTTGATCAAAAACTCAAGATAGCCGGTCAGCAGATCGCCTTTTTGGCGTAACGGCGCCAGGCCTCCTGCTTCTTTAAAAACGTCGAGCGCGGCTTTATGCAAAGTGAGCAGCATAATGGGGCTCGTGCTTACCTGCCAGGCAGCCGCACCATTGTCGGCCTCGAACGTAGGCGGCATTAAAAAGCGCCGGTCTTCCCGGTGCCCCCACCAACCTTCGAACCGGTTGAGAGAGTTACTGCCAAAATGCTTTTCGTTCACGAAAATACCGCTGATGCCGCCGGGACCGGAATTCATGTATTTGTACGAACACCAGGCTGCAAAATCCACATTCCAGTCGTGCAATTTTAGGATAACATTCCCGGCGGCATGGGCCAGGTCGAAGCCGGCATAGGCGCCCGCTTTATGGGCGGCCGTGGTGATGGCCTCCATATCAAAAAACTGGCCGGTGAAATAATTTATCCCACTGAAAAGCACTAAAGCCAGTTCATCGGCATGGTCACTGATTGCTTGCAGGATGTCCTCTGTCCTCAAGGTAAACTCACCCTTACGGGGAAATACTTCGATAACCGCTTCCTTTGGATCGAACCCATGAAACCTTGCCTGGCTTGCTATTGCATATTGATCAGACGGAAAAGCGCCGCCTTCCATCAAGATCTTAAACCTTTTATTGCTTAGTTTATAAAAGCTTACCATCAGCAAGTGAAGATTTACTGTAAGCGAATTCATCACCGTGACCTCGTCATCTTTCGCGCCAAGGATAGCGGCAAGCGTTGGCGTCAATTTTTTATGGTAACCCAGCCATGGGTCATCGCCCTTAAAAAAACCTTCAATTGCCAGTGCTTTCCAGTTGGTAAACTGATCGTTGATATATTGCTGTGCTTTCACCGGCTGCAGGCCCAGCGAATTGCCGCAAAAATAGATGGCATCCTTGCCGTTGTGCTGTGGCATTAAAAATTGGGAACGGAAATCTTTTAGGGGATCCTGTTCATCAAGGCTATCGGCAAATGCTAAGGTGTTTTGGTAAGTCATTGTTTGATAATTAAACTATACAACCGACCCGTCATTGCGAGGAACGAAACAACCTCTAAATTTGCTAATCAAGGAACCTGTGTCTCCGGGTTACCTGTCAGCCACACGCCGTGCCGACAGGCAACCTGTTTCGCTGACTGTCCGATGCAGTCCGCCAACTGTCGGATCGTTCCTCGCAATGACGTGGTGGATAGGGCGAGGTAAAATTAATTATTTATTCGGCTTGCTCACAAATGGATCGCCCCTCACATAAAATCGATAAGGCAGTAAAGCATCCTCGCCGGCATAGTCGACCCCCACCCTTGGTACCGAAGCAATACTTTCAGCCGGGAAGGTCAAGCCCCTGTCCTCTATCCAGATAACATCACCCTGTAAGCTGCATGCGTTGATTTTGCGCGATATGCCAAGCGCCTTTGCAACGGAGCCTGGCCCCATCGTAATTGTTGGCTTAAGGGCCGGCATATTACGCCTTACCTGCATTGCTTCCACGCCTTCGGTCGGATGAATGGCGCGAATTAAAATGGCATGTGGCCGCCCTTCGGCTGAAGTCACAATGTTAAACATTTCGTGTATGCCATAGCAAAGATAAACGTAGGCTATACCGCCAGCTTTAAACATGGTACCAGTGCGCGCTGTTTGCCTGTTGCCGTAGGCATGCGAGGCCCGGTCGACCGCACCATTATAGGCTTCTGTTTCAACAATATAACCGCCGGTAGTTATACCATCAATACAGGTAAACAAATACTTGCCAATCAGGTCTTTGCTTAAGGCCACTACATCATCGTTGTGATAGTATGATTCGGGTAACTTCATTTTTTCAGTATCCGCTTTAATATTTTGTTGAGCTCTTTAGCCCTTTCAAATATCATAATATGCGTGCCGCCTTTTACAATTATAGCGTCCTTTATCCTTTTATGGTTAAAAACCAAATCTTTATCGCCGATGATCGTGGTCACATTCGGCGGTACAATTTTGTTATCCCATGCCAGGGTGGCATCCATCGCCCATTTTAAAAACACCGGCGACGATTTTTTCAGCATGTCCACAAACAGCCAGTTGTCCGCCTCGTTCATGTAGCCGAAAAAAGGTTTAATTAAAAATTCCAGTTTAGTAAATACCTTCCCGGGGATTGGTTTGTAAAAAGGGATAGCCCGCAACAGCTTAAAATACCATGGCGCTTCATCAATCGTTTTGATGCTGGAGATCAAAATAGTTTTGGCAATCGGAATTATCTTTGCAATTTCAACCGCGATCATTCCCCCTAACGAATTACCGATCACAATAGATTTTGGTGCGATATTGTATTGATAAATAAGCTTCTGGGCGTAGGTTGCTAAAGTATCTGTTTTATGCGGCTCGATCCAGTCGACACAAATAACTTCGTGGTCACCCAAATCGATATTGTTGTAAACCCGGGTATCGGCTCCCAATCCCGGGATTAAAAAAATCTTACTCATTAAAAGTCAGCAGCTCTGTAATTTGAGCGAGAAAACGGGCATCAGTCTCATCAAACTGGTCCAACGCCTCACTGTCCACGTCCAGCACGGCAACAACCTTACCATTATTAAACAGGGGTACCACAATCTCCGATTTCGACAAGGAACTGCAGGCAATATGGCCCGGAAAAGCATCAACGTCAGGAACGATCAAAGTTTTTGCTTGCTCCCAGGCGGTCCCGCAAACACCATTGCCTAATGCGATGCGCGTACAAGCCACAGGGCCCTGGAACGGACCTAACACGAGTTCATCCCCCTTCACCAGGTAAAAACCCACCCAGAACCACTTAAACTGCTCCCTGAGGGCCGCGCAGATATTGGCAAGGTTGGCAACAAGGTCGGGCTCCCCGGAAACCAGCGCTTCGATTTGGGGGATTAGCGAGTGGTATTGCTCGGTCTTATCGGTAGATGTTGTTATGCTTAAATCCTCGGCCATGAAATTTAAATATAATTTATAATTTGGTGCAAAAATACAGGAATGCCCGCTATACTTAACCAACGAAATTTTTTTGTGACGAAAAGATTTGAAATCACAGAACACTCCTTAAAAGTTGCCATTAAAAGTCCTGTAAGTTACATCGAAGACGAATTCCCCTTCGAGGAAATAACAAAGAAGTATACTCGCAAAAAAACCGCAAATTTATTTACCTTGATTCCCTGCATTCTTTGCATTATTGGTGTGATCATAACGGTTTGCTCGCATCTCCTCGAGAAAAACGGAAGTTCCATTGAGGACATATTAGTTTATGGGGTTTTAGGAATTATTTTTTTAGTACTTTCAGTATTCAATTTTGAAAATGTTATCAATTTGATGCTAGTTAATGGAAGACTTCTTTCATTTTATGCAGATTCCCCAAATAAAATTGATGTCGACGCTTTTTTAGAATTGCTTTTATCCGATCAAAAAAAATATCTACTGAACAGATACGCGAAATCCGACCCATATGTGTCTGCGGAACAATCGTCAGCCAACTTGAAATGGCTTAGAGACAGAAACATTATTGATGATGCCGAATTGACTGATCTTCAGGCCAAAATCCTCCCCAAGCCGGGCGGTAACTCTTCTGTTGGTTTTAGAATAAACCCAGGTTCCGGGTGATTTAATTTTATCCAGAACATCGATGAAATTAGCATATCTCTTAATTAAAGCCCATGAGAATCATTGCCGAATTGCCCCACCCCGATTTTAAAATATCTATCCTTAATATGAACAATAAGTATATTGTGAAAATTGAGCAGGCCAACCTGGAGCAGACCTATAAAATCGCCGACATCGATCTGCTCGACGGCGTAAACAGTGTATTTGAATTGCTGGATGAGGAATTTTTAAAAACAGTTTCCGCCCGTTTTCATGAGATGCGGAAAGATTTTAAAGAAAGCTTTGGGCGCTATAATTATTAATCAACATTTCAAGCTAAGTAGCTGACGGTTACTAATTTATATTTTAGCTCCGCCTTAAACAAAATTTTATTTGGCAAGCTTGGCCAATGTCAGTAGATTTTCATTATTTCTTATCTAAATAGATCGTTGATGATATATTATATAAATAATTGATAAATAGCCGATTGTAACTTTAAACAAAATTTTATTCTGCGGGATAAACCGGCCAAATAAGTGAAATTTAAACGGGAATTAAGTCACAATACCAAAATCCGGAGAGTTTTTTGGTTGCGTCGGAAACACAACTGTCGTCGGCGTTTTGTGGCGCTTTGTATTCTTTAAAAACCTTCTCCCCTGTCTTGTATTTTATCTCGCTTTTGAAAATTGGGCCTTTAAATGCGAAGGTATGAAACTCCCCGTTCTCGCCGCAAACGTCCACATCATCGGGCAGGGATAAAATAAGCTCCGGTGTGATCTCCTTCCCTACTATCCCTTCCAGGCGTTCCTGCGTGCAGGCGATCACTGTTTCAAAGCCAAGGTCAAGAAACTCGTTGATCAGCTCATGCGTATCGCGTTTCCACAATGGGTAAATGCCGGTCATCCCAACTTCGGCCAGGCGGTCATCACGGTACTTTTTAAGGTCCTCTAAAAATATATCGCCAAATATGGAATGGGTGATGCCTTCCGTTCTGAAATGCTCCATATGGTGCCGCATAGCATTATCAAAGGCTTCCATCCCCGGCATTTCGGGTAAACGGATTTGGTATAAGGGTAGGCCAATGCTTTCGGCTTGTTTTATCAAAAGTTCCGTGCGCACGCCGTGCATGGATACCCTGTTGGCTGCATCGTTAATGGTGGTGACGAGGTATTTAATATCCAGTTCAGGATTTTGCAGGCAATGGTAAAGCGCAAGGGAACTATCCTTGCCGCCGCTCCAGTTAAAGATTGATTTCACCGATTGGGACATGATTTCACCGATTATTTGAAGATTTCACTGATTAAAAAGGATTTCACAGATTTGCAACTTACTTAACTTAACCTAATCAACTCAATCAACCACTCACTAATTCACTAAGTCAGTAATTCACTAATTCAATAGCTCGCTAACTAACGCCGGCACTCCTAGCGCGGCCTTCTCTTCAATTTTTATAAAATGACTATCGCTAAGGTAGGGGATTTTCGGATCGATGATGTATTTGGTTACATGCCGGGGCACATAATTAACCAACCCGGCCGCCGGGTAAACCGCCAGCGATGATCCCACCAAAATAAAGATTTCGGCGTTCTGGCAAATGCGTGCGGCGGTGGCGATCATCGGCACATCCTCGCCAAACCAAACCACATGTGCCCGCAATTGCGAGCCGAGTTCGCAAAGCTCGCCCATTTTAATTTCCCAGCCGTTTATGGGATAGGTAAGGTTTGGGTTTATACTGGATTGCGAACGGGTAATGATCCCATGCAGGTGAACAACATTGGTTGATCCTCCCCTTTCGTGCAGGTCGTCGATGTTTTGGGTGATGATGGTTACATCGTATTTTTCTTCCAGCTTGGCCAGGGCGATGTGCGCTGCGTTTGGTTTTGCTTCGAGCACCGATTTACGCCGCTGGTTATAAAACTCCTGCACCAATGCCGGGTTTCGCCGCCAGGCTTCAGGAGTAGCCACATCTTCAATATTATAGCCCTCCCAAAGGCCATCGCTGTCGCGGAAGGTTTTTAAGCCGCTTTCGGCGCTGATGCCGGCGCCGGTGAGTACTATGATTTTTTTCATGTAATTATCATTCTCAAAAATAAAATCATGTCATTTCGATCCGCCTATGGGCGGAGAGAAAACTTATGCTCCAGACATAGTCCGCCATCCATTGTTTGCATTGGATATAGTATAAGTTTTCTCCTCGTAACTCGTCGAAATGACATATTGATTTGAACACAAAAAAAGCGACCCGCAACAACAGATCGCCCTTTCAATAAAAATTATTATGTTAAACAGCGAGTTCCTTATTGCTGCGTAAAATGCTGAATTTATTCTTCGCCATTTCAAAGCCTCCGAACAGTATTGCACAAAATACCGCATCAGCTAATAACATATTGACTTCAAAAGGTATGGCACTTGCCAACGACAACAAATAACCGCTTAGATTATGGGAATATCTTGTTCCGTAAAACCATGGGAGATCGCTTATCAGCCAGTGCATACACACCGAAGCTAATGATGCTATACCTACATTTATTACGTTTATTTTTTTAATAAAAGTACCGATCAATACCATTAAAAGAAATGGTAAATACACCCAAATGGCTCCGCTATACCAAAGCATTAATTTTGACGTGTACAAATAGTTAATAAATATATCACTCAGAAATAAGGTCCCAAGCACCACCAGGTAAGCCTTCCACTTGTCGGTGAAGTAAGCTCCCCCAAATAAAGCTATTGCACCAAGAGGAGTGAAATTGCTTAATTGATGCGGGAATTCGTAGCTTATTAGTCGTCCGACTGATATAACGAGCATCATCAAAATAAGTACGATTGTCCGGGTATTGATCTTTTGTAACGACATAGTTGAAATTATTGAGTAAAATTACGTATTATCCTTTTAAATAAAAATTCTTAATTAATTTGATGCTTCAGGCCCGCCATAAAATTAAAGCCGCGGGTGTTATAGCCCAGCCATTCGGTGTATTTTTCATCAAACAGGTTTTTAAAGTCGGCAAACAGGCTTAATTTTTGGCAAGGCTCATACTGCAAATGTAAATCAACCAGGTTATAATGTTTTAAGGTAATGTTTGACACCGTAAAATCAGGGTTAAACTGTTCCTCTAATCGGTCGCCGGTATATTTATAGTTTAGTCCGGCAGCAAAGCTTTTCACGAACTGGTAGTACACATTTACCCCATAAGTATTCCTGGGCTGGCGGAAAAGCGGGCTGGGCATTCCGCTGGCATCGGTTAGCGTTCCGGTAACATAAGCGGCATAAGCAGAAGCAGTTAGCTCATCAATAGTAAGTTTAACTTCACTTTCAAAACCTTTGTTGTGCTGGAAAGAACCGTTTTTATAAAATGAAAGATATGGAGGCGCCGATTCACTAAAGAAATAAATAACATCCTTAGTATTGTACTTATAAAAAACCGTGTTAAACGATAAGGTATTTTTGATGATCTCCCAATCAAAACCTGCCTCATACGAGGTTGTTGATTCTGGTTTTAAATCAGGTTTTCCATATTGCGAAAATAGCTGGTACAACGATGGTGATTTAAAGGCAGACGCAATGGTACCAAATAATTTTAACCGCTGAAACAATAATACCGACGGGTTGATGGTATAAGTAAAATGGTCGCCGTATTTGCTGTCATGAATATACCTGCCGCCCAACTCCATATGGAATATACCTGCTTTGTAAAATAATGAGCTATAAACGGTAGCGATGCTGTTATGGGCCGAATCAGAATTGATTATACTTGGCGGGGGGGCATAGCCGGGTGCGGTATATAAACTGTATTGGTCTGTTTTGCTGTATTTAAAGCCCGCACCGCTGGTCAGTTCGAAGTGTTTATCCAGGTTATAGTTTAAAACCGCCTCGGCATTTGTAATATGTCCGGTATTATTAATTACCTGGTGGGTGATGCCATTTAAGGGAGTAGGCACGTCCAAATACTTATTCAACACGTAATTCTGGCTTATATTGAAAGTTAAGGCGCCTTGGGGCAACAGCAGCTTTGCGCCAATTCCTCCGAATAGGAAGGTATTGTTATAAGTGTAGTTTTTATCGTCCCTGTATGCCTCAAACGGTAAATTCCCGTTATTAAAGCTTGTTTGGAAATTGCCATTCAGTATAAATTTCTGCGAAACCTGTTGATTTAAGTTGATGCTAAGCGAGCGCTGGTGAAAACCATCATCTTTAAACCCTCCTTTCCCGGTAGTGTCGACTACTGCAGGAAAACCTCTTGAATCTGTATTGGATAAGTTAATGGCGATGCCCGTATTATTTATCTTTCCGTTTAAGCCGACCGCTTCATTGAAGGTATTATAAGTGCCGCCGCTCAATTGCACGTTGGTTTTAAGGCCTTGCGCGGCGGGATGTTTGGTGATAATGTTTATCACGCCGGCAACTGCATCCGAGCCGTACAAAGTTGAGCCGCTGCCCTTCAGGATTTCGATATGATCGATCTGGTCCAGCGGGAATGCGTTCAAATCGTACCGGTTATCGATGTAGGATGCATCATTTACCGGGAAACCGTCGATGAGGACAAGCGTATTTCCCGTCGTGGCGCCGCGCAGAAATATGGACGAACTTATTCCCGGCGCGTTATTCGCTCCTGAAAAGGTAATCCCCGGTACGTTGTTCAGTAATTGCGGAAGGCTCATGCCCTGTGAGCGGCTGATCTGTTCGGCAGTGATCACTGTGACCACCCTCCCGATTTCGGATAATTTTTGCGGTGACCTTGTGGCGGTAACTACCACATCATGGAGTACCCGGGTGGTGTCCTGGGCATGCGCTGCTGTGCTTAGCAGTGCGAGTTGTACAAGCCCCAGGCCTGCAGCAACTAAAACATAATTTTTTTTCATGTTGTTGTGAGTTTGAACCCACAGCATACAGAAATGAAAAGAATGGAAACAATAGATGAGTTTCACATTCAAGCTTCAATCCCCGAAAGCTATGAATAATATTTATGCTGAGGCAGGTCTTCTGACTTACTCCCCTCTTTGCCCGGCCTTCCCTCCCCTTTTGGAAAAGTGGCCATAGAATGGGCAATGGTTATGGAGCTTACAGCTGCGGGACAGTTACGGATTTACACCGTATTCCCTTTTAATCTCTTAAAGTTGCCTTTAAGAAAACCTAAAGCAGTGCAAAAGTAGAATAAGAATTGGGATTTGCAAGGGGATTTGATGAATGGTTTAGCGGTTGACATCTAAATTGAGACCCTCTAAGACGAGTTTGCGAAAATACTTGATCCCAAGTTATTTGAACGTCTCTCTCATGAATCTTTTCCGTTTTAATTTTTTATCCTCAGCAGGGAGACTGTCTGCGTTTTTTCTATCATTTAATCTTTCTTCAATACTTTGTAAAATATCTAAGCTTATCGAAAAAATGTTATCAATTAGTTTTATATCATTTTTGGAGCTTAAATTTTCTTTAAAAGAATCCATTGTTCCATAATAAGCTGACCAGGATCTAATATAATTGTTATGGTTCATTTCTAATGCCTCGGCGTCAAAGGTATTACTATCAAACCTAATCGCATATCCCCAAATTGGTATGGAAAGCTGGTCTAGCCCATTACCATATATTTCTTCTTCCTCATTCCATTTCCCTAAAGTTTTAGCAATCGCAATCGCCATTTTCATATAGGCATCACAATAATATCGGGAGGGAACGTGTTTGTTTTTAGATTTTATTTGTTCTTGTTCATTGAAAAAGTCTTGTTGACTAAATTCTAAATTAACAACCATACTTTCAACAAATCCTTCGTCGCACATGATTGCTTCAAATTTGTCCAAAATATCTAACTTTATGAACTTAGTATTACGAAATGCTCGATTGACAATCCGCCAATCAACATAGTCGGCATCCGAACTTTCCTTATTTAATTCTTTGGTGAATTCTTCTAAGATTTCCATTTTTGTCTTTTTAACAAATCAATAGCATTTTTCGAATCTCATTTTTGAGCGGTAACTACTGATGTAAACTTTTGAACGTTTATTTTATATTGGATACTCATACATCGAAAAAAACCTATAAATTTAAAAAATAAACATGCTTAAATAGATACTTAAGCATAATTTATGCTAAAGTAATGTGATAATGGCTAAGAAAGAAGAAAAATCAATTAATCCTTCATTCAAAGATAAAAAGGTAAATGAAGTTCAGATTTCAACTATGGATTTTGAAAAAAATCATGATATATTATTTGAAACAATTACCAAACATCTTCAAAATACAGCTTGCGAAAATTGCCAATGGACAATTCACATTACAAACGATAATGAAATTGGCCGTCTTACCTTCGAGAAAAAAGATTGTCTTCTTAAAATATTTATTACCAAAGAGCTGGTAAATGGAACAATAGAAAAATTGGAAGAGAGTTTCGATGTTTCTATTAAAAAAACAATAAACGATTCTACTTTCAATTGGATTATCGCGATTTACTGTGAGCAGCCAATTATATTTGAATGATTAGTAAATGCCCCGATCTTTTTTCTATTCTTATTTTAGGTGACAATTGAGATACTGTAAATTTGTTAATTAATGAAAAACTATATTTTTTTCTCATTGTCATTTATAACCCTCTCGGCCTCGGCTCAACAAACCGACACTGTATTTCTCAAAAGCCTACTGGAGTCCCACCCTGAACTATTCAGCTACGTCCTAAACCATCCCACCCATAATGAAGTGCAAATACTTTACACCCAAATTGACAGGGATAAACACAATGTGCCGCATTTTAAATCGTACAGCTACCGGCTTGATGCCAACCGTTATTTTTACCCCGCCAGCACGGTTAAGCTGCCGACATCCATATTCGCACTGGAGAAATTGCATGAGCTGCATATTCCCGGCTTAACAAAGGAAACCGTAATGAAAACCGATAGCTCTTTTGCCGGTGAAACAAAAAAGCTGGTTGATACCACTTCGGCAAATGGCCTGCCGAGCGTTGAAAATTACATAAAGCAAATCTTGCTGACCAGCGACAACTTTGCCTATAACCGCCTTTATGAGTTTGTGGGACGTGCTGAGATCAACGATAAGCTTAAAAAATACCATCTTGATCATACCCGCATTATCGGCCGGCTGGCTATCGGCGATGGCGGCGAAGGCGCCAAACATACCAACGCCATTGATTTTTATGAAGGCGATAAGCTCATTTATCACCAGCCCGCGCAATATGATGCGAGAGACTACCCGATGCACCTTGAAAATATGATACAGGGCAAAGGCTATCTTGATAAGGACGATAAGCTGGTAATGCAGCCTTTCAGCTTCGCCGATAAAAATGTTTATACCATTGCCGACCAGCAAATGGTGTTAAAGCGGCTGCTTTTCCCCGAAACTTTCCCGAAAGCTCAGCAGTTCAATTTAACAAATGATGATTACAAGCTCATTTACCGCTACATGAGCATGTTCCCGACAGAAAGCAAAAAGCCAACCTACAGTCCGCCGGAATATTACCCCGCCTTTTGCAAATATTTATTTTACGGCAACGACAGTTTAGCAGTGATCAACCCCGACATCAGGATATTTAACAAGATCGGCGACTCCTACGGTTATATCATCGACAACGCCTACATCGTTGATTTTAAAAACAAGGTTGAATTTATGCTCACCGCTGTCGTACAATCCAATGAAGACGGGATATATAACGATAATAAGTACGAGTATAAAACGGTTTGCTATCCCTTTATGAAAAACCTCGGGCAGGTGATCTATCAGTACGAATTGAAGCGCTCGAAAAAGCATTTGCCGGATTTGTCGAAGTTTAAGTTCAACTATTGATCACAGATTTAAGCTGATTTGGCTGATTTACGCGGATTATTTGTTTGTATTGACGAAAATAAAAATTGATCATATGTTTTTAGTGATTGGGGAGATTACACTCAAATAGAAAACTACAATCAGTGTAATCCTGCTTAATCTGTTTAATCTGTGATTATAATCGGTGAAATCATAATAATCAAAACCAATCAGCGGTTAGGTGTGTTTGCTTAGTATACCTATTTAAACAATACTATGGCAACAACAGCATTACAGCAGACCAACCATCACGCTGATCCGATAAATTTAACCTGGCCCGAACGTTATGTTTCAATTGCGGCAGGGGTAAAACTGGCTTTTTCAGGTTTCAGGAATTTGTTTAAAAGCCCTTTCTCAAGTATTCTGAAACTTGGGGCCGGCGGCTATCTTTTAAACAGGGGCGTAACGGGGCACTGTGAGCTCTATTCACAAATCGGCAAACTCACCACCGAACCGGTTAATGTAAATATTCGTTCATCATTCACCGTTAATAAACCGCGGAGCGAGGTTTATAACTTTTGGCGCAAACTGGATAACCTGCCGTTGTTTATGAACCACCTGGAACGGGTGGAAGTGCTGGACAACGACCGCTCGCACTGGGTACTTAAATTGCCCACCGGCGTGGCAACCGTAAGCTGGGATGCCGAAATAGTACACGATATTCCGGGCGAAATGATCGGCTGGAGTTCCTTGCCCGGCTCAGTAGTTGATAATGCCGGGAAAGTACGCTTCAGGGATTCTTTTGATGACCACAGCACCCTGGTTGATGTTGTGATCAGTTACCAACCCCCCGCCGGAGGCCTGGGCGCAAGCCTCGCGCACGTAATAAACCCCGTGTTCAAAAGCATGGTCGACAAGGACGTGCATAATTTTAAGCAATACATGGATATTGTGAATTTGGAAGAGGAAGCAGTTACGTTGTAGGTACCTGCGTCAGCAACACGTCATTGCGAGGAACGAAGCAATCTCTGAGCCTGCAAATCAATTGACCATTATTATCGGTGGACCGTTAAAAAAAGGCAAGGGATTTACGGGCGAACCGAAAAACCCATGTTCCCGTGCGAACATTTTTCTGCTTGACTGGCATAGTTCAGAGATTGCTTCGTTCCTCGCAATGACGGGAGCATAAAACAAAAAACCCGCTCATCGCGGGTTTTTTGTTTTAGAATATTATAATCCTAAAATCCTTTAATCTTATTAATCTTAGTCCTATTTAACCGCATCCACAACTGCTTTAAAAGCATCGGGATGGTTCATAGCCAGATCAGCCAATACTTTACGGTTTAAACCGATCTCCTTTGCTGTTAATTTACCCATTAATTGTGAGTACGAAATTCCGTGCTGACGGGCGCCGGCGTTGATACGCTGGATCCATAAAGCCCTGAACTCTCTTTTCTTGGTCTTACGGTCGCGGTAAGCGTATTGTAAACCTTTTTCGACTGTGTTTTTTGCAACGGTATAAACCTTGCTTCGTGAACCCCAATAACCTTTGGCGAGGTTCATGATCTTTTTCCGGCGTCTTCTCGACGCTACTGCGTTAACTGAACGTGGCATTTTTTTGTTTTTTTGGTAGTGGGTGTCTGGCCGTTGTGGGTGTTATCGCCAACAACTTCTTTGCATTAGCCCGATCTTGCAAACCCTAATACCTGGTTAATTAATTTGTTAATTACTTACCTATGCAAAGCATACGTTTTACGTTACCCATGTCAGCATCAGATACTAAGCTGGTGTGGGTAAGGTTGCGCTTTTGTTTAGTCGTCATCTTGGTTAAGATGTGGCTTTTGTAAGCGTTCTTCCTGGTGATTTTACCGGTTCCAGTGATGCTAAAGCGTTTTTTAGCGCTGGAATTGGTTTTCATTTTTGGCATGTCGCGATATATATGTTTATTAAAATTATTCTTTTTGAGAACCAAGAGCCAAGAATCAAGAGCCAAGACAAAAAGTCTTGATTCTTAGCTCTTGGTTCCCGGCTCTATTTTTTCGCCCCCTTCGGCGTTACGGTTAAAAACATCCGTTTTCCTTCCAGCTTGGGCAATTGCTCTACTTTACCTACTTCTTCAAGGGCCTGGGCAAAGCGCAGCAGCAAAATCTCGCCCTGCTCCTTATATACTATGGCGCGGCCTTTAAAATGCACGTAGGCTCTTACCTTTTCGCCGGCTTCCAAAAATTTGATGGCATGCTTCAGCTTAAAGTCAAAGTCATGGTCATCGGTATTCGGGCCGAACCTTATTTCTTTAATAACGGTTTGCTTGGCGTTGCTCTTTATCTCCTTCAGCTTTTTCTTCTGCTCGTAAATAAACTTATTGTAGTCGGTTACTTTACAAACGGGAGGCACCGCATTTGGCGAAATTTCAACAAGATCCAATTCCTGCTCATCTGCTATTGCAAGGGCATCACGTAATGAATAAACGCCTTGCTCTACGTTATCGCCGACAAGGCGCACTTCGGTAGCCCTGATAAACTGATTAATGTTGTGTTCCGCTTCCTTTTTCTTAAATGGAAGCCTGGGTCCTCTGTTGAAAGGTTTGTTTAATGCCAAGTTATACTGTTATTTCTTTAATTATCTGTTGTTTAAAATCCTCAATGCTCATACTCCCCAAATCGCCCTGGCCGTGTTTTCGTACAGAAACTAACCCTTCAGTAGCCTCTTTTTCGCCCACGATCAGCATATATGGGATTTTTTTGACTTCAGCATCGCGTATCTTACGCCCTATTTTTTCGTCCCTAAAGTCAATAAGCCCGCAAATATCGGAATCTTTTAATGATTCTGAAAGTTTTTTTGCATAATCTTCATATTTCTCTGAGATGGGCAAAATGATAAATTGCTCGGGCGAAAGCCACAGCGGGAAATTGCCCGCGCAATGCTCGATCAGTACAGCCACGAACCTTTCCAGCGAACCAAAGGGCGCGCGGTGGATCATCACCGGCCGGTGTTTCTGGTTATCGCTGCCTGTGTATTCCAACTCAAAACGTTCGGGCAGGTTATAGTCCACCTGCACGGTGCCGAGCTGCCACTTGCGGCCAAGGGCATCCTTAACCATAAAATCAAGCTTGGGGCCATAAAAAGCCGCTTCGCCAAGCTCGACAACGGTTGTTAAGCCCTTCTCCTGCGCAGCCTCAATAATTTGCTGCTCCGCCAAAGCCCAGTGCTCATCGCTGCCGATGTACTTTGCCTTGTTGTTCGGGTCGCGCAGGGATATTTGCGCTGTATAATTCTGGAACCCAAGTGCGGTAAATACATACAGCACCAGGTCTATCACTTTTTTGAATTCTTCCTTTACCTGGTCGGGCCGGCAAAATAAATGCGCGTCATCCTGTGTAAAGCCACGCACGCGGGTTAAGCCATGCAGCTCGCCGCTTTGCTCATAACGGTACACAGTACCGAACTCGGCATAGCGTACCGGCAGGTCCTTATAGCTGCGTGGCTTTGTTTTGTACATTTCGCAGTGGTGCGGGCAGTTCATCGGTTTTAAAAAGAACTCCTCCCCTTCCTGCGGTGTTTTTATCGGTTGAAATGAATCCGCGCCATATTTTTCATAATGGCCCGATGTGATATACAAATTTTTATGCCCGATATGCGGCGAAACCACCTGTTCATACCCCGCCTTTACCTGCGCCTTTTGCATAAAATCAACCAGGCGCTGGCGCAACGCCGCCCCCTTCGGAAGCCACAAAGGCAGGCCCAGGCCAACTTTTTCCGAGAAGGCAAAAAGCTCCATTTCCTTGCCCAGCTTGCGGTGGTCGCGTTTTTTGGCTTCCTCCAGCATGTGCAGGTAGTCGGTCAGCTCGCTTTGCTTAGGGAAAGTTACACCATATATACGTGTAAGCTGCTTGCGGCTTTCGTCGCCGCGCCAGTAGGCCCCGGCAACGCTCATGAGCTTAACCGCCTTTATAAAGCCGGTATTGGGGATATGCGGACCGCGGCACAGATCGGTAAAATTGCCCTGGGTATAAAAAGTGATGGAGCCGTCAGGCAGGTCCTTGATCAGGTCGAGCTTGTACTCATCCCCTTTTTCGGTAAAGTAGTCTATTGCATCGGCTTTGCTCACCGGCTTGCGCACATATTCCTCGCGGGTTTTGGCAAGCTCCATTATTTTATCCTCGATCTTTTTAAACTCGTCCGAAGAAAATTCGCGGTCGCCGAAATCTACATCGTAATAAAAACCTGTCTCTATCGCCGGGCCGATGCCGAACTTGGTACCGGGGTACAAAGCCTCCAAAGCCTCGGCCATCAGATGAGCAGATGAGTGCCAAAAGGTGGCTTTACCCTGTAAATCGTTCCAGGTTAAAAGCTTAACTTTTGCATCATTTTCAATGGGCCGGCTGGCGTCCCAAACCTGGCCGTCAACCTCGGCTGCCAATACGTTTCGTGCTAATCCTTCGGAGATCGACATCGCGATCTGCATGGAAGTAACGCCCCGGTCGTACTGACGAACGGAGCCATCGGGAAGTGTAATGTTAATCATCTACAACTATGATTTCGCCTCATCCTAAATCCTTCTCCAACCGCGTGCCGCCTTAGCTTTAGCGGTGGCGCACGGAGAAGGACTTTTGAAGCATGTTTATAATTTAAAAAAAGTTTATTCAATCACGTACTAAGTGATTTATTTCTTGTGGGGCAAATATAGGGAAAAGTCTCTATTTATAGACCTTTCATAGAACTTATGGTGTCAGAAATACCAAAGGTCATATTTTATGTAATCACCGACTTTCGACTCCCGACTTAAGACTTAAAATAAGGGCATTGCCTGCGGCCCGCGCTGTACACTCATACTACGCCAACTGGCGGACTTAGGCGCATGGCTGGTATCCGTTTCCATCGCTAATGCGGGAAATAAGGCATAGCAATCCTTTTAAAAACGGGTTGTTTCTACTTTAGAAGATACAGAAATCCATGTTGAAAAAAAAGACTTGGTTCGGAATATTACAAGAAAGTTAAAATTTTATTAAACTATTTGTTTGTTATACTTTTTTTTAAGTAGTTTAGGTTCGTTTAACAGAAATCACGTAAATAACTGTCACTCTCAAAAGCAGTTACCTAGACTACGACATGAACATCAACGATATATTCGACGGGGAAATTTCGAAATCTAAATACTCGAACTGGCTTTCGCAATTTGAAAAAGACGAATTGTCTTTTATAGAAAAACTAGTAAGCAACTTTACTTATATAAGTTTTCGAAAATTGCAAATCTATGTCCAAGAGTTACATAGAGAGATTCTTAAAAGTATAAAAACTATTGAAAACGTCCTTTTTGTTCCAGTAGGATATGTCGTAAAAAGTGGATCGGTTGTGGCATACTTCTACAAAAAACAAAATGATTTAAGAGAAAACTTATTTATCCCATATTCGGATTTGTCTGATAGAAGACTGGCATCTGCTGAGGCAGTTGTTTTTATTGACGACTTTGTTGGAACCGGGAATCAAGCTATCGAAATATGGGATCATGTTAAAGGCAAATTTGGCCATCAAGGCCTAGAAACCAAGTTCTTTTATGCCACTTTAGTTTCTTACGAACATGGCATTAAAAGACTTAAAGAGAACACTCAATTTAATACAATATCTATACATAAATTAACTGAAAAAGATGACCCATTGAGTGAAGAATCTACTTGTTTTACGGATGAAAATGAGCGCGCAGAAGCCAGGAGAATTCTCTATAAATACGGCCAGAAACTATATCAGCAGTACCCGTTAGGTTACAAAGACACTTCAGGGTTAATAGGTTTCTTCTATAGTACACCGAATAACACTTTGCCTATATTTTGGTCTACCGCAGATAATTGGAGCCCATTGTTGTCAAGAGGTGACGATTTTAGAGATCCTCTTTATCTAGTTGGGCCCAACATTGAAGTTGGAGCAGAGAGGGTTAATAATAATAGTCTAATTTTCGGCGATGAAGATATTCTCGACAAGTTCAATATAGATTCAAATTTACTCACAAAACTTTTGTCTGAGTTTAAAGAGACTAAATTTGCGTTGATTATGGGAAAAATATTCGCAGAGCTCGAGTTGGATGACGTTACGATTGATAATCTGCTAATTATTATTAATAGATTGAAAAATGCAACTCACGAAAAACAAAAGATAACCTCTGCCTTATTTTTATCGAAAAAAGACGTCTTAGCTCAAATAATTTATTTTCTTCACGCGTCGCAAGTAAAGATTAAGGATGTAGAAAAAGTACTTGAGTTGGCCTGTCAAGTTAATGGATATGATGCCGCGTTGGCTATTTCGAACGATGGTATAGTTTTGGGAAATTTCTCTTACGACGAAGTGCGAGCTAAGATCAAATTTGTTCCGCTTTTATTACAGTCAGCTGCTACTTGTACGATGCAATATGAGGGATTATTAATTGTTTTCAATGGCAATGACAATGCAAATATTTTTTGGAGGGGCCAAAAGCTATTTTCATACAAGGGAGCCACTTGGCATTTAACGCCCTCTAATCTAGATACGCTAATTAATAAGTTATCTTATTTTCACAGCATTTCAGTTGATGTGCTGAATGCGATTTTTGAAATTGCAATCGAAATGGCAGATTTAAAAGAAGGTGGTCTTATAACACTAGGTGATCACGAAAATGTTTTACTAAACGCAGATGACAACGGTGATAAATTCATAAAATTAGGGAATTTATCTATTGTTTCCAATAAACAGCAGCAACTTGTTAAGATTTTATCGCAAGATGGGGCAACAATAATTAGTAAAAATGGAAATGTCATCCAACATCAAACGACTCTTCGCCCCAAACCAAATTCAAATGTCATTAAGGAGATTGGAAAGCACACTAAACATGAAACAGCTCAAATAATGTCTTATATCACAAATGCAATATGTATTGCGATATCTGTTGAGGGGAATTTTACAGTATATTCAAAAGGAGATAAAATTCTTAGGATGACTGCATGATATTGTAATACACTTTTGATAGCTTCGCTAATGAACTAATAGCGTTAAACGAAAGAGTTTTTAAATTAATAGACATGCTTTTTGCAAGTATTGTTTGGAATTATTTTGATGGGGTACCGACGGAAATCTGCACGTATTTAAACAATTTGTCATTAATAAAAGAAGTATTTATTATAGGCTTTGATTCAGATTTTGAAAAGTTTGTAAAGGATGTTTATTCTCGTCACGAAATAAAAGACCAATATGTCACCAATAAAATATTAGAGCTAAAAAAGCTTCCCAACCGAGATGTACTTTTAATAACTCATGAAATCCTTGAGCCTGAATTATGTTATGATACGATGAAACATACATACTATTCACAAAAATGCAAGATTTTAAAGAAGGAAATTCGAAAAGCATTTGATCAGAACTATAACTGCTTTGATCATTCCCACATCATTCATTGTACCGACAATGAGGTTGAAACTTTGGCATTACTGAAAATTTTAGAGAAATATAGCAGTACTTGTACTATAAAAATAATCCCAAGTAGCGGTTGGAATGTGTCGTCCTAAGGCAAGCGTGTCGACCGTTTGTAACAGTGTGTCGCGCAATGGCCAATGACGTGGGACATTCATGCTTTGCCCGCAATTAGGAGTCACAAGTCTTCATTCAAACCTCGCGCCTGGTGCAGAGACTTTTTGTCTAACATGTCAAATCAATTAATTCATTTAGGAAAATTCATACAATAACATGAATAAAAGCGGGTCGGTAGCTTATATTTGCTGTAACATGGACATCAGTATCACTGGCAATATTGACTCTTTTCAACTTTCACGAAATGTTGACCTGTTGGATATCGGTTTAAGATTAGAGTTCGGCGGTAACTTGGGTATTGCCACAGCAGAATTGATCTATAGAGATAACAGCTTATTATTAGGAACGGTTAGCACTCTTTCAAATTTTGCGCAAACAACCAAAGGCTATCCGCCATCACAATTAGCTTTTTTATTGCAAGCTCAATTTGGTGGCAACGGGTTTCTTGAAAGTTTTGCCACAAAAGGCGCTTTAGAGCTCTCGATGATAAAATCTGTCTTTATGATCTTTATGTGGGTGGAAAATTCCCTGATGGAACCGCATCTATTTAGTTTAAGACAAAAAATTTATAATGAATTTATAATTGATTATACAGGCCGGCCAGAGCCTCAAAAAGATATTTATTTTATATCAGACAAATATAATACCGTTGCCTATCAACCGCATTTGACAAGATTATTAGAGCTGAATCTTCTAAACAGATGTGATTTCCAATCCGATGCAACATCATTTCGCAGCTATTTTATCCCTATGATCAAACCAGGCGTCTCACGAGAGCTTTTTACTCATGGGTCTGATTTTACCGGCAATACAACGTATGGTCTTTGGAAGCATATTTTGGATGACCGTGATCTAAGAATGCGCAGTTGGATGAACACAAGATTTTGATCTTATGAGCAATTTCTTTCATTTTTTTTATAACGAAACAGTATTTCAGCTTTATGCAGGCGGTCTGTTTTCTTTAATGCTGGCAATCGCTATCGTATTTGTTAAACAGATCCAAAAACGCAGTATTGAGAAAAAACGTCTTGAACAGGAAGCATTGGACCGGCCGGAAGAGGTCGGTGACATTGATCAAAAGCTTAATGATTCTTTCGAGTATAAATTCCCTGATATTATGGAGCAGCTGGTGATATGGGGTATCCAGCCGTTAGCCATTATCTGCTTCATCAACCTTTTTACCGTTCACGGCGACGTGGATATTATTATTGCTTTCCTTTTCATTATCTATATTTTCTTTCACGAATTTTATTTAGGAGAAAACTTCGCGAAAAGAAATTTCTATCAGTGGATTGTTATCGCTTTATGGCTGGTTACGTTTCTTTTGATCTCCATACGAACTAATCAAAAAGAGGCAGATGATAAAGCGTTAGAGCTGGAAAAAAAATGTATTACTGCTAAACGGTCAAACACCAAGCCGGTATTTGCCGATTGGAAGTTAAACTAGCCACTAATTCTTTGGCATCTTCTTTGGCACCCCCTAACCTCGCGTGAGTATGCAGCGCAGGGCTGTGCTGTGGTGTACTCGTGCGCCGCTGCCAGGTAGCCCGTTAGCCATTTGAATGTTCCTTGTGGATATGTCCAATTACTATTTTTCGATGATCGGAATGCATAGTCCGATACCTGTCAGCGGGGCACGAGTACGCCGCGCTTTTGGCCATTGCGCTGCATACCCGCGCCAGGTTCGGTGCGTTGGAAACATTTGTGCGCCGCTGCCAGGTAGCCCGCTAAACAATTGGATGTATTTTAACGGCCTAGTTTGTTATCTATTATCGGGAACAGTCACCTGATTTAGATTAAGTTATTTTTGTTTAGTTTTAAAGGTATAAAATGAGCGAAAATAGAGTTACGATCCGATTATAAAAAACCATCACTAAACCAAACCAAAGGCAATGGCAACATTTTACTATGACAGAGAATCCAACGAAGATGTTAAATCACAGTGGTCAAGATACCTCAAGACCGAGGCCAAAAACGGGAGTACAAAGGGAATTGTTGAAAAAACAAAGAGTGATCTGCAAATAATTTTTAGCCTTCGTTCTTCCAGTCAAATAAAGGCTGGAAATTATGTTTTAGGGTCATTAGACGGGGGACTGGGCGAAGTGAATCGACGACTCGAAGATATAAACTTTAATATTAGCGAACTAAGAGGCGAGATTAATGCAATGGCCTCTATGCTTGATTGGAAACTTTCGCTAATGATTGAGGAACAAAGATTGACAAACCAACTCTTAGCAAACATTTCGGAATTACTGCGAATTCCAGATAGCCAAAAGCAAAGAGTTTACCATATTGAACAAGGGCTCAAGTATTTGAAGAACGCTGTGATTGAGAATATTGATAGTCCGTTTTATATTGATGCTCTAGAGAACTTTAAGGAAGCTGAAAAAATTGAAAGAAAAGATTATATAACATTAAACAAAATAGGACTGATCTATTTATATTCTGAAAAACATTTCAACTTTGCTGCGTCGGAAGAATACTTTTTAAAATCTGCCAGAGAGGCATTTGCAGAACATAACGCGGGCGGAACGACAACGTCGAATTATTTAAAAGCGTCAGGAAATGACCAGTCCATTTATTCTAGAAGTCCTTATAAAATAGCAACAGCCGAGGCCTATTTATATGCGGGCAGAGCCTGTTACTTACAAAAGAAATTTTCGGAAGCTGCTGACTTTGCCGGTAAAGCATTTGTTTTAGTGCCGGAATTTACCGAGGCCGGATTTGAACAAGCCAAATATTATGCAGCAGATGACCATGAAATCGAGGCAGCTAAAACACTGGAAAACGTAATAAATAAGGATAGATATTTCTGGATAAAAACATTAACTGATGAAGATCTCGCTTCCAAACAGACGATATTGGAGCTTTTAGAGAAATTTCGTCGGAGAACTACCGAAGAAGCCGCATTAGGCCTTGAGCAATGTAGAAAATTGGCAAGCCCTCAGAGTAACGCAAAGGGAATAATTGATGAGGTAGAAGAATTAGTGAAAACTAACGGTTTTTTAAGTGGGATGAAGGCATTGGACATCCTTAAAGCAACCCACGAATTCATATTGAATACAGGAGAAATAAAAAAAGGGAAGAATGGAAGATCTAGAGTGGTAAAAACGAGTGTTAAAACGGATATAACGGATTTTTTAAAAAAGGAAAACTTAGCCCGCGAAAATGCTAAAAATTTGAATAACAATAGTGGATGCGGGATGACCGTGCTTGTTTTGGTTTTAGCTTCGATTACAATCGTCGCTGTAAAACTTTTTTTTGGCGAATAGCCTCTTCCCTCCCCACAGGCGCGAGTATGCAGCGGGTGCCCGTCTGGCCGGGTACTCGTATCCCGCAGGACAGGTAACCGGAATGCATGATGCAAACCTATCTCCAAACCTCGGGCGAGTAGGCAACGCAGGGCTGTGCTGTGGCGTACTCTTGCGCCGCTGCCAGGTAGCCCGTTCGTCATTTGGAGGTTCTTTGAATGAGTAACTAATTATTACTTTTAGACGGGGCGCAAAGGGCATAGTCTGATACCTGTCAGCGGGGCACGAGTACGCCGCGCTTTCGGCCTTTGCGCTGCATACTCGCGCCGGGTTCGGTGGGTTACCGGGGTTGATCATATCATATTTGTCAAACCGTTGATTTTATTACAAGTTCATTACCCGTCAGCGGGGCAAGGGCACCCCACCTCTCGAGGCTTTTGCGCTGCATCTTCGCGCCAGGTATGGGTTTAAGTTTTTTAACGCCATGCGCAGCAAAAACTTTACCGTCATTTTCAATCGGTCTTTCCCCCTTTTTTACCTTAGCGCAACCGTTTTTTACTTTAATGACAATTTATGTTGCCGGCGTATATAAAATGCGCAGAATTTTTTTGCGTGGCCAAATATTTGTACGTTCACCCAGGTAAATATTGAAACACCTCGCCCTAAGGCGTAATAATCAAATAATTATGAAACTTAACCTTATCCGCACCTTCCTGCTGTTGTCGGCTTTTATAGTGTTTTACACCGCTTGTAAAAAAAATACAGTTAAACCCATAGCAGCAACGCCTGCTACTGATTATAAAGCGCTAAGCAGCCAGTTAGCTGTATCATTTTATAAATCAATAACAGGCCAATACGGCGGCACAGATGTAAGCAAAGGCATTAAATCCCCTTTCGGCACTAACGCTGCCGGCCATAAAATGGTTTTCAGCACCTCGCCGCTGTGCGGTTTTGCTATCGACACCAGCTATAATTATACCATCCCCGATCCGGTACAGATATTTGATACCATTCACCGGTACCACGGAAGCTTTCATTTTGTGTATACCTGCACCGGCGGAGTGGTTAATGGTTATGATGTTGATGACTCCGTACGTAATGAAGTAAGCGATTATGGTTATTTTGACAACGTTTACGCCGTTGGGCAGCATTATGCCGTAAAAGCGCTTGACCAAACCTATAAACTCGTTTCCATGAATGGCTCATTAAACTCTGATGTGAACGATGTGGGGGAGTTCAATGAGTCGGGGAGTTATTTTCTCGCATCCTATAGCTTAACCGGGCTGGTGGTTAACTTTGCTTCAGGTACGGCAGATATAACCGGGGGCACTACAACCTTTCACGTGAAATACCTCCTGGGATGGTCAATTGGCGTACCTCCACAGTACCAGCAGCCCACTATTTACGATGGCACCATCGAGTATTTAGGCAACCATAAAGCTAAATTGACCATTAACCCCGGCCACGTTTATATGGTTGATTTAATTACCGGTGTGGTAACCCCTGTTTAACAGCCAAATGCGCCGGACATAAAAAAAGAGCTCAAAATTGAACTCTTTTTTATTACGCAGGTAGATGTAGAGGTGATATAGTGTCGTCCCCTTTAACGGGGCCTGTTTATTTTCCCTATCATGGCATACCAACACTGTGCCATTTTGGCTACGGCGTTAATGAACGTTGTCCCTGAGCGGTAAATAGCGTTTTACCACTTGACAAGAAAATGCAAAGCGCCGGCACACTGTATTGTTGAGAAGATATTTTTGTTTGGAAAAACAGGCAGTGAAAAATTGCTGCTCAAGGTGACTTGAGAAGAAAGGCCTGGAACCACATAACAAACTACAAACCAATCAAAACAAGCCCGTTTGTGCCAAAAGCGCTAAGGCTTTTTGATATTTTAAAGGTTTCGAGGTCTATGGTAGCGATGTAATTGTCCCTGGCATGGGTTACGTAGGCGTATTTACCTGATACCTGCACGTTTATGGGTGTGTTGCCTGTTTGCAGCCGCTGCACTACATTCCCGGTCGATGCGTCAATCACCAGCACAACGCTATCGAACGCAGCGGGCGCAATAATATACTTTTGGTCGTTGGTGATGTTAGAATACAGAAGCTGGCCGACCTGCAGGTTTTCAAAATGTTTTAAAATTGAAAGATCGTTTTTTGAAAGCAAAAAAACCTCGTTCTTTCCGGAAGCTACCAGCCACTGTTTGGCCACAACAAGCCCCCTTACCGGCGACGAAAGGGCGGCATGCTGTAAAATAGCCCCATTCTCCGGATCGATCTTATAAACGCCGTTTTGCCCGGACATCAGCCAAAGCGAATCCCCGTTTGGCGAAAAAGAAAAATTGTGCGTGCCTTTAGGGAGCGAATATTTGCGTTTGATGGAGTAGGTCTTTAAATCATAAACCAGCATAGTATCGCCGCCAATCTCGTCGTTAACAAAAAGTTCGCGGTATTTACCGGGCCTCACCTTTACGCCGTGCGGGCCATTATGGACTGATGTATCGGGCGAGGTATATATATTTTTAACCAGGTGGCCGCTATACGGATCGATAATGCTGATCATATTGCCGGTTTTCCCGATCTTAAGGTCATAATCTTCCAAACCGAAATTACTAACGAAGCATAGCTTAGTCGTGGGGTCGTAAGTGATTTCGTGCGGCTTAAAGCCTATTTTTACCTGGCCGGTTTTCGCCTGGGTTTTAAGATCGAATATAATAACAGAGTCGCGGTATTGTTGAACGGCCACCAATAATTTTTGCTGTGCGCGGGCATAAACGCCGGCAATCAGTAATATAAAAAGGAATATTTTTTTCATTTTCTTCTCAATCTCGGTATTGGTCATAAAAATAAACAATACCCTTACGTTTTGCAAAAATTCTGCGTCAGGAAGCGAGCTCACCCGTTTATTGCTCCGAATAAAATAAAACACGGGAAATCCGGTTTCATTTAAGGCATTATTTATATTTATAGCTTTCTCAGGTTTATTATGTCGAAATACTTTTTACCCCTTATTTTATTAACCACACTGATTTGCTCAAGCGCCGCCGCCCAGGATAGCCTGTTTGCCCGTAAAATGGTGGACACTTTGGCATCGGCCTATTTTTGGGGCAGGGGTTATACCAACAACGGCATGGCCAAAGCCGCCTCGTTTTTAACCGCGCAGCTGCGGGATTACGGCGCCGTGCCGATGGATGGCAAAAACTTTATGCAGCCGTTCAGTTACCCGGTGAATACATTTCCGGGCAAAATGGAAGTCGACATTAACGGCGTGAAACTAATGCCGGGCAGGGATTTTATTGTAAGCCCCGACAGCCGCGGCGTTAAAGGCGAGGGAAAACTGGCACAAAAAGACAGCGTCACTTTTATTGATCCCGTAAACCGCATTCTTGTGGTGCTGGAAGATAAGCTCACCTGGTCGGCCGAGCAAAAAACACTGAATTATACCGTTATAGAGCTTGATAAAAAGCTGCAGAAAACTTTGCCTGAAACAATCAGCGTAAATATTGAAAATACCATGGTGAACGATTTTAAAACCGGCAATATCTGCAGCATGGTAAAAGGTACGTTAAAGCCCGATTCGGTTATTGTTTATACAGCGCATTACGACCATTTAGGTGGTATGGGCAGCAGTACATATTTCCCCGGCGCCAACGATAACGCAAGCGGTGTAACGCAGGTGCTGAGCCTCGCTAAATATTATGCGGCCCATCCCCAGCCCTACTCTATGGCTTTTATTTTGTTTGCCGGCGAAGAAGCCGGCTTGCTCGGCTCAAAGTATTTTAGCGAAAATCCACTTTTGCCATTAAAAAATATCAGGTTTTTGGTCAACCTTGATTTGGAGGGGACGGGTATAGATGGCATCACGGTAGTTAATGCCACTATTCACCCCAATGAATTTGCCTTGCTGAAGCAGGTAAATGAAAAAAATAAATACCTGGTAAAAGTGAATTCAAGGGGTAAAGCGGCCAATAGCGACCATTATTTTTTTACCGAAAAAGGCGTGCCTGCTTTTTATATGTACACCCTCGGCGGGATAAAAGCCTATCATGATATCTATGACATCAGCACTACGCTGCCTTTAACCGAGTACCGGAATTTATTTAACCTGCTGCTCAAGTTCAACGACGGGTTAATGAACAAGCAGGGCGGTTAGTTTTCCGCTTGTGAGACGCAATATTTTGCTTCTCGAAACGAATTTTTGATGTAGAGACGCAATATTTTGCGTCTCCGAACTATGACCGGCATTCAGATTAATTTTAAAACCCAAACATTAAGGTCCGAGACGCAAAATATTGCGTCTCTACAACTACCTGCACAATTTATCAAACAAAGCAACGTGCCGGGGATATAATGCCAACATCTCCTCCTTCTTCGCCATTTCAAATTCACTAAACTCAAAGCCCGGCGCTACGGCACAACTGACGAGGGTAAAGCCGGTTGCCGAAGGAATTTCCGCCGCAAACCATATTCCAGCCTCAACTACCAGAGAGAGTGTTCCGGTTTCGGAATCGGAAAGCTCGTGCACTAAGTGCCCGCCTTCGCCGGTGATGATGTGTACCGTCAACGGCGAACCTTTATGAAAATACCAAATCTCATCTGAAGCGATCCGGTGAAAACCGGAAAAATCGCATTCCTCCAGCAAATAGTATATCGATGTGCAGGCTTGCCTTAGCTCATTTTCGCCAGCCCTCAAAACTTGCCGGCCCGAACGAAAAACCTCTTTATAGTATCCCCCTTCGGGATGCGGCTGCAAGCTTAAATGCTTTATCCAGTATGCAGCGTTTTGCGATTGCATATAGTAATTATGTGAAACAGGATTTAAGGATGATAAAATTTACCCGACTAATAGCCAAACAAATCCTAACATCCTTAAATCCTGTAAATCTTAGTCTAGAAGAGTTTTTCTCCCGGAGGCGTAACCCCTTTTAAACGCAGGTAAACAGTGGTTTGCCCGCGGTGGTGGGTTTGATGCTCAAAAGCTTTAGCAAACATTCCGCCTCTTGAAATGTCCTGGTTGGCAAACTTTATGGTTTCCTGCATTTGGGCCGGTGTCATGGCTTGCAAAGCGCTGATCACCCAATCATAGCTGTCCATTACTGCTTTTGTCACATCATCCTTTGTTTGGGCGACATTTTTTTCAGCTGAATTTTTTCCAAGCGGGTTTGCTTTGCCCGTCCCGGTAGAAACCAGGAAATAATTACCGTCGGCTAAATGGAGCATCTGCTGGGCAAATGCACGGATCTCGGGCGTAGGCTTAAATCCATACCCATCAGCGGGCATTGCGTCGAGATATTCTTTGGTGTAAGCTTTTGCCCGCTGCCATTCAGCAACCATTTGCGACTGGGTAAATTGCGCGAATACTGAAGTGCTGACAAATACCAGCGTCAGCACAGTAAATAATAGTGATAAACGTTTCATAATGTGGTTATTTTTGTTTAAAATGTGTGTTTTGTTTTTATCGCAGGGTAGCTTAATTTCAGCAGTAAAAAGTATATTACCTGCTGAATGCAGCAGCTAAGGTAAAGCAATTAGTTAAGTATTTAGCGGTGGTTGGCGACAATTTTAAGGGGGTAATTGCGACATTCCGTCTTTTTTTACAAAAAGCTTACACCCCGGCAAGGGCCGCATGCTTTGAGGCTTTTCGCTCGGCGAAATGCAAAACGATCAGCAGCAACAAGCCGATGAAGAAAAAGCAATCCAACGCCAAAGCCGAATCGCGCATTTCGTGCGTCCATGCTTCTACCTCTGCAAAACAAAACAAACCAACCACAATCGAGGATTTTTCGGTGACGTCGTAAAAACTAAAAAACGAGGCTGTGTCCGGTATGTTTGGCGGCAGGTATTTTGAATAGGTCGATCGTGATAACGACTGCACACCTCCCATAACCAGACCAACTGCAAATGCCGCAACATAAAACTGGGTTTCGTTTGCGATAAAATATACCAGGCAGCACAATATGGTCCAGATGGTTACCAGAACTACAAGTGTGCGGACGTTGCCATACTTTTCGGATGATTTTGACGTGATCCAGGCCCCTATGATGGCCACCACCTGGATAATAAGGATTATGCTGATGAGGTGATCGTCGGACATGTGAAGCTCTTTAGCGGCAAAATTTGCGGCCACCAGCATAATAGTTTGCACGCCGACTGAATAAAAAAAGAATGCAAACAGAAAACGCTTTAAAAGAGGCATTTTTTTAATCTTACCAAAAACCTTTGCCAACTCTTTAAAGCCACCGGTTAGTACATTATATTTATGCGAACCCGCATTGGGCTCCCCTTTCGGCAGCAAGATAAACGGGATAAGGGAGAAGCCTATCCACCAAAAAAACACGATCAGGAATGATATGCGCGCCGGCAGGTCATCACTGGTAATGCCGAACGTTTTTGGCGATAAAACGACGATAAAACACAATACCTGGACTACAATGCTCCCGACAAAGCCGTAAATAAAGCCTTTTGCACTCACGGCGTCCTGCTGATCGAGCGTGGCAATTTGGGGCAGATAGGAGTTGTAAAATACAAAGCCGCCGCAATAGCCAATTGAAGCCAGGCAGTAAAAGATCAAAGGAAGTTCGAGCGGCGGAATCCCATGCGCAACAGGCTTGAAGAAAAATAATCCGGCGCAGGCCAGGGCGCCCATCCATGTAAAAAACTGCAGGTAGCGTTTCTTGTTGCCACGGTAATCCGCAATGGACGTTAAAATAGGAAGCAACACAACTATAATCAAATAAGAAAGGCCCAGCATATTGATCTGCAATACTGTATTTACATATTTATGCCCAAAGAAAGTGACTACGTCATGGTCAGGATTATGAAAAGTTGTGTAGTACACATAATAGGCCGGAAATATGGTTGAAGTGATCACCATATTGTAGGATTGATTGGCCCAATCGAACATACTCCATGCCCATATGGTTTTTTTGTCGTTTTTTGCTTTCATATTGGCCCTAAAAATATATAAATTTTAGAGTTTACGAAAACCACCAATGCCCTGCTTTAAAATAAGTAGTGATGGGTGCTGAATTAGTCGAATTTTACAAATTAGGCCAATCACTAGTTCAATAATTCACTAATTCAACAATTAAATCGATTGCGCGCTGTTAAAATAATCATTAGGGTCCCAACGCCGCTTGGTGGCTTTAAGCCGCGGGAGGTTATCGCCAAAGTATAGTTTTAAAGCTATCTCTTTATCATTATCCGGGCCATTCAGGTCAATATCCGGGTAATTATAATAACAGCCGTCGACATTATTTGTCGGATCATTTTCGGGATCTGGCGTTCCACCCGTATATTGATAAACCTGCTGATAAAAATCATTGATCCATTGCAAATGGGCCTGGTCGTCGGCTGGATCGGTCCAGTAAGTTTGGTATTGGAGCTTCAAAATCGATGAGCGCTGCGGAATAGCTGTCTCATTCGGCCCAACGAGGTTTATGCGCCCGCCATAGGTATCTACTTGTAAAAGGCTTTGCGTCATATCCGCCGGTCCTAGCCCTGGCGGAACTGTAGTAAGCCACTGGTATATGGCCGCAACCTGGTCAGGCGGGAACGCCTTGCGCATATAAGCAGATTTATATTTGCCCCGCTGGTTAGCGCCGGAACCGTTCAATAACTGTACTGCCTCGTAAAAAGTATATTCAATGGTATCTTCAGAGTTCTGAAACAAATTACCCAGGTGTGCAATCCCCGGCCTGGTCATCAGCCGGTAGGGCATTATGGATTTTAGTTCATTTAAGCGCGGGGCAACGTGTTTTTCTCTTATCATGCCTGCATCCAAGTGATTGCTGAATACCGTTTGTATGGTTAAATGAATTTCGCCGGCTGCCTGGTGGTTCAAAGCAAAAAGGCCAAATTGCTCCCAGTTATCCGTTCGCTGCGCGAAGCCGGCGTACCAGGTAAGCAGGTCGCCAAGCACCTGTTCTGTCAGGCCGTCCCAGGGGAATGCTATAGAGGTTATCAATGCTGTTTTTGGTGAGTCGGGAAGGGTCTTAAAATAGTATTTCGTGATTACCCCGAAGTTCCCGCCGCCACCGCCAAGATGCGACCAATATAAATTCAACTCGTCGGGGTCTGTGGAATCATTGGAAACGTAGACAGGGTAGGCGCTGGCATAAGCACTATCTTTCACCACAACCTCCACCCCGGTCAGCCAGTCAACCGTTAAGCCATTTAGCCTTGACAGCAAGCCATATCCCCCACCGCAAATATGCCCGCCCAGCCCTACGGAGTAGCACGAACCCGCCGGAAGCACTTTCCCATAATCGCGGAACAATGCCTGGAACGCCGACCAATTTGTGCCTCCTGATTCCAGGTAATAACCCCTGTCCGCATCATATCCATAGCCGCCCATAGGCGTAACATCAATGATGGCGCCGGTTTCATCACTAAAAACAAAATTTTCGTAGCAATGCCCGCCGCTTTTGATTTTTACGTTTTTGCCGTAAAGATTAATGGCGTCGTCCAGTGCCGCAGCTGTGCCGCCTGGCGTAAAGCACAGGTAAACAGCCTTACAGTTTCCGGCAAACCAGCGGCGGTTAAATCCCTGTAAAAAACTTGGAAAGCGCGTGTCGTTAAGCGCAAGGTCGATTTTAACATACCCCGGTTGTTGGTTTGAGGTGGTTTTCATTTTAATAAGGTTTAAATAAAAGTAGCGATTTATTTTATAAACAATAACTATTGCCTTAAAAGAGGGTTTACAAAGGTTAACACATTTCAGGGTTAACGTTCGTGTATATATTTGTTAATCAAGTTGTTATGTTGGTTATATCAACTTTGTCGAGGGTTTACACTTTTTTAAAAATTCAACGCGTTCCCGGCTTATTTCAAAAATCCGAGATCCTCTAACCAAAGCATCACCTCCTCCGGCCACTTAGTTACAGCGCCTTTATTGCCTGCGCGGATCCCAAATCCATGCCCTACTTTTGCGTAAATGTGCAGTTCGGCGGGCACTTTTGCCAGTTTGTATTTAAGATAAAGCTGCGCCATACCTTCAGATATATCGGACCTGTCGTCATTTCCGCCGGCAATAAAAACAGAGGGTGAATTTTTCGATACCGCAAGCCTGCCGATATTCCCCGGATACATCAATACCTGGAAATCAGGTTTATCGTTTTCCCGATCAATTGCATCTGAAGCATTAGCTGCTGTCGGGCCAAAGCGCATCGCGGCCAGACCCGCAAGCTCGCCACCTGCGGAAAAACCCATAACGCCAATTTTCGCGGTATCAATATGCCACTCGGCGGCCCTGCTCCGTACCAGCCTGATAGCGCGCTGAATATCGTTCAGTTCATCTTTATCAACGGTATATGTAGAATTTTTATCCTTTGCCAGGCGATATTTAAGCACAAACGCAGTAATGCCGTGCGCCGCAAACCATTCCGCCGGTTTATAGCCTTCGTGGGTTATCCATAACTCACTGTGGCCGCCGCCGGGGGCAATGATGATAGCCACGCCGGTATTGGCGGTGGCTATCGGGATATATGGCGTTATGGATGGTTTATGAACGTTACTGATCACATGATCGCCTTGCGGCGTAATCCGGACGTTTTCTGTACCGGTTTCGCCTTCCGATCCGGGGGCGCCATTTGGCCAGAGCAAGATTTCTTTAGGTTGGGTATCCGGCGCTTTTGCAAAACATAGGCAGGTAATTAAGAAAGCTGTTAGGAGGAATTTTGGTTTCATGGTACTTGGGTTGGTATTTTGAATTTCGGTATTGCTTTGTTATTGCGTGGCGCGTAGTTGACTCACCCTGCCATCGCTTCGCTCGGCATCCCTCTCTGCTGCGCAAAGAGGGGACCTCCGGCGTTTTTTATTTTTTCCCCTCCTTGCTGCGCAAAGAGGGGAAACGCAAGTTCTCCCTTTTTTCCCCTCCTACGAAGTAGAGAGGGGGTGATCCAGCGAAGCGCAGATCGGGGGTGAGTCAACTCGCCGCTTTGCATTCAGGTTAATGCCGCTCGCATAGTTTACTCACCCTGCCATCGCTTCGCTCGGCATCCCTCTCTGCTGCGCAAAGAGGGGAAATGCCGCGTTCTCCCTTTTCCCTCTCTACAACGTAGAGGGGAAAAAGCGACGGGGCACTGCGGCTCCGCTCTTTGCGCAGCAGAGAGGGGTGTCGGCGAAGTCCGCTAGCCAGCGGGTGAGTCAACTCGCCGCCATGCATTAAACGCAGTGCCACCCACTGAATATACGGTATTGCCTTACTTTTTTCTTTGTAAAATAACTGTTAAATATACATTTTATCCGATTGCATTTTTAACTTTGATCATTCACACCAGTAAAACCAATAAAACAACCGGCCTATGACCCGCATTTTTACCTTATCGGTACTTTTACTTGCCTTATTTGTCAGCGCACAGGCCCAGGTAGGTAAAAACGAGGTTTATGTTGACCAGCAGGGGCGCATGCGCTGGCAAAAAGACCATTCGGAAGTTTACCTGTTTGGGGTAAACTACACCGTGCCCTTTGCTTATGGCTATCGTTCGTTAAAAGCTTTAAATAAAGATATAGAAAAAGAAATTGATGAGGATGTGTACCACCTGGCGCGTATGGGGGCTGATGCCTTCAGGGTGCATATATGGGATACGGAGATATCCGACACCAGCGGTAACCTGCTGGAAAATGAGCACCTTAAATTGTTCGATTACCTGCTTTTCAAATTAAAACAGCGAAATATTAAGATCATCATCACCCCCATCGCCTTCTGGGGCAATGGCTATCCGCAGCGCGATGAAAAAACTGCGGGTTTCTCCTCCAAATACAATAAGGGGCAGGCTACCGTAAGCGAAAATGCCATAAAGGCCCAGGAGAATTATATAAAACAGCTTTTACAGCACGTAAACCCTTACACAAAGCTCAACTACCGCGATGAGCCTGATATTATTGCGGCCGAGCTGAATAATGAACCGAGCCATAGCGGGCCCAAAGAAAAAGTTACGGCTTACATCAACAGGCTGGCCGCTGCGGCGCGAAGTACCGGGTGGACAAAGCCTCTTTTTTATAATATCAGCCAGTCGCCTTATTATGCTGATGCGGTTGCCAAATCAGATGTGAACGGCTTCAGCTTTCAATGGTACCCCACCGGGTTGGTTGCCGGGCATGAACAAATGGGCAATCTTTTACCAAATGCAGATCGTTACCCGATCCCGTTTGACACCATACCTCAATATCATAATAAAGCCCGGATGGTATATGAGTTTGAAACGGCCGATGCGCTTCAGCCCTGCCTTTACCCGGCGGTTGCCCGCAGTTTTAAGCTGGCCGGCTTTCAATGGGTAACCCAGTTCGCCTACGACCCGCTGGCAACTGCGTACGGCAATACCGAATACCAAACACATTTTTTAAACCTGGCTTATACGCCGGCCAAGGCCATCAGTTTTCTGATTGCCAACCGTGTATTTCATTTGCTGCCGCGCGATAAGGATTACGGCTCCTACCCTGCCGACAGCGTTTTTGATGCTTACCATTTAAGCTACAATGAATCGCTCAGCGAAATGAATACGCCAAAGGAATTTTATTATACAAGCACAACCACATCATCGGCCATCGACCAAAAGAAACTGGAACATATTGCCGGGACGGGCAGTTCAGCTATTGTTAATTATAAAGGTTGCGGCGCGTATTTCTTAGACAAGCTGGAGAGCGGTATCTGGCGGCTTGAGGTAATGCCGGACGCCATTACCATTCGCGACCCGTTTGAAAAAGCCTCGCCTTCAAAAGAAGTTGTGCATATAGCCTGGAATGATGAGCCGATGCAAATCAATTTATCTGAAATGGGTACTGATTTTGATATTAAAGGCATCAACAGCGATAATTCTTATCAAAGCAAAGCAACAAACGGGTCGTTTACTATAAAGCCCGGTACTTACCTGCTGGTTAAAAATGGTAAAACAGCCGGTAAATGGAGCGGTGAAAAAATGGTGGGCAATATCGGCCTAAACGAATTTGTGGCCCCCCAGCCTTTCAGCAAAACGCCTTATGTAAGCTATACACCAATCACAGAAGTCAGTGCCGGCAAAGCGTTTAGCGTTAAGGTTAAAATTATAAACCTCAACCCGGGCGCACAGGTTACATTGGCTATCAGCCGGCCCTTCGGGCCGCCGGCAGCTATTATTATGGAAAAGACAACGCCATACGATTTCAGCGCGGTAATCCCAGCTGCGCAGGTTAATCCTGGTGTGTTATCGTACCGGATCATCATTAAAGATGGCGGTAAATATTATACATTTCCGGGCAGCCATGAGGGCGACCCCTACGCGTGGGACAATATAAATAACGAGACCTGGCAGACATTTGTCGCTGCGCAGGATGGGAAGCTCAGCCTGTTTAACGCCACAGCCGACAGGGGCCATACCAATACATATTTCCCGGTTTTTACCCGGAACGGCGGAGCGCAGTTTACGGCTGGTGAAGAAACCGGGCAGCTTACTTTCCGCGCTTCGTCCCCGGCTATAAAACATGGGCAATCGATGGGTTTCCAGCTTTATATTGCCGATAAGATCAAATACCGGCTGCCCGAAGTTTCATCGTACAGCAAGGTGGTAATAAGGGCGAGGGTAACGAGCGGCCCGACCGGGAAAATTAAGATCGCATTGATCGATAACGACGCCTCGGGTTACGGCGCTTCAGCCGGGCTTACGGATCAATTCAAAAGCATTGAGATACCGTTAAGTGCATTTCAGCCCGACTCCAGCCTGTTGCTGCCGCGGCCGTATCCCGACTTTTTGCCGCTATGGTTTAAAGCTTCCTCATTCAGCGGCTTGAACATTTCAAAATTAGATAAACTCCAGGTAACTGCCGGCAACGACCTGCCTGCCGACAGCTATAACAAACCCTTTGGCATCGAAGTAGAATCTGTAACGCTTGAACCCTGATTCACCATGAAAAAATCAATTATTATCGCACTCATTGCATTTTTTTACAGCGGCATTGTGTACGCTAAAGCGCCAAAACCCAGCCGCTATCATTTATTGATGGACCGCAACTGGAAGTTTTTTTTGGGGGATGATTCAACTGCTTCGAGGATAAGTTTTGACGATAAATCATGGCGCATACTCAACCTGCCGCATGATTGGAGCATAGAGGGCGAGTTTAAAAGGACCGAGTCAACCGGCGGCGGGGGCGGCTACCTGCCAACGGGAATAGGCTGGTACCGCAAACATTTCGCACTGCCGGCATCTGTTCGCGGTAAGCAGGTTAGCATACAGTTCGACGGGGTTTATATGAACAGCGAGGTTTGGATAAACGGCCATCTTTTAGGTAAACGGCCAAATGGTTATATCAGCTTTGTTTACGATTTGACGCCCTATCTTGCCAAAGGCGAAAATACCATAGCGGTAAGGGTTGACAATTCAGAGCAGCCAAATTCGCGATGGTACTCGGGTTCAGGTATTTACCGGCATGTATGGCTTAATATCACAAATCCGCTGCATATTGCGCAATGGGGCACTTATATCACCACGCCCGATGTGAGCGCGGCTTCGGCAACAGTCGCAATAAAAACCAAAATTGAAAATAACGGCCGGGATATAAACAACGCCACCTTAATTTCATCAATAATTGACGAGAATGGGCACGAAGTCGCAAACAGCAGGCAGCCGTTTTCATTAAACGGCAAATTGACCACGGAGCTTGCCCAATCAATAAATATCAGCTCCCCTGCCTTATGGTCGGTTGATGCGCCGCACCTTTATACCTTGCATTCAAGCATTATGTCAGGCCAAAAAGTGCTGGATGAATTTGACAGTAAATTTGGTATCCGGAAACTGGAATACAGCAATATTAACGGCTTTATGCTGAACGGGCAGCATATCAAAATGGACGGCGTATGCCTGCATCACGATGGCGGATGCGTTGGCGCAGCCGTTCCGATGAAAATATGGGAGGCCAGGTTAAAGCTTTTAAAAGAAATGGGCTGCAATGCCATACGTACATCTCACAACCCGGTTGCGCCGGAGTTTTTGGACCTGTGTGATAAAATGGGCTTCCTGGTAATGGATGAAGCATTTGATGCCTGGGAAAGCGGGAAGGTAAAAAACGATTATCATTTGTATTTTGATGACTGGTGGCAAAAGGACGTAACCGACCAAATTCATCGCGACCGCAACCACCCCTCAATTGTACTTTGGAGTGCAGGAAACGAAATTCCTGATCAAAAAAGCGACAGGGGTGTTGAATTACTGAAAAACATGCTCCAGGTCTACCATTCTGAAGACCCCACCCGGCCGGTTACCACGGCCAATGACGATATTGCCGCCGATAACGGCCAAACCAAACTGGCATTTATGGAGGCGGAAGATATTGTGGGTTATAATTACGCCAACCGCTGGCATCAGCGCCGGGAGCTCTATTATTCGCTGGACCATTACGACCATCCTAACTGGAAGATGATTGGAACGGAAAGCGGGCCGGTGAGAAATGCGCCTGTGTATTCCTTAGGTATAAATAATGCAAGGGTTAAGGCTAATTATACTTCCGGAATGATTGAAGCAGAGCAGCTTTGGGAATTTGTGGATGTGCATGATTATGTGATCGGCGATTTTATGTGGACAGGCATCGATTATCTCGGCGAAGCTTTCTGGCCGGGAAAAGGTTCATCTTCCGGACAGATAGATATGACCAACCGCCCCAAAGACGGTTATTATTTTTACCAAAGCCAATGGATCGGCAAACCGGTGCTGCACCTTCTCCCGCACTGGAATTGGCCCGGCCGCGAGGGGCAGATCATCCCGGTACTCGCTTATACCAATTGCGATACGGTTGAGCTGTTCGTAAACGGAAAATCGTATGGCACAAAAACACAGGAGTTCCCGCACCAGGGGCATTCGGGCGCCTGGAACAAATATGCCAAACCCTACGTGCCTGTAACTACCGCCGATTTGCATTTATCATGGGATGTTGCCTATGAACCGGGAACAATAAAAGCCATCGGCCGCAAGAACGGTAAGGAGGTAGTGGAAGAAATTCATACAGCGGGCAAACCTGCTGCTTTGCGCCTGAGTACCGATTCAACAGCTATAAGCGCTGATGGAGAAGATGTCGCCCTTATACACGTTGATATAATTGACGACCAGGGCAATGTTGTGCCCTCCGCAGATAATCAAATTAATTTTGATGTAAAGGGCAGCGGCAAACTGATCGGCGTAGATAACGGCAACCAACGCGACGATGCTTCATTCAAGCTCAATTACCGCAAAGCATTTAACGGGCATGCGTATGCTGTTGTACAGGCAGGCACGAAGCCGGGTAATATTTCAGTGATGGTAACTGGTGATGGGTTAAAGCCGGCATCGGTTAATTTAACTGTTCAAAAATCCAACCCTGAATTAGCATATTTTGAGGATTTAAAATAAAGTGAGTTCGAGATAAGTTCTTTAACTCTTGCATTACGCTTCGCCTCACCTAGACGGCGAAGCCCTCACTCATCCTCTCCTTGTATGTGTTTAGCGTGGGGCATTATCGGTTGATGGAAATACTTTGTGCGACGATCTTTTGGAAACTCTGCTGCTGCTGATTGGCGGTAGCGGCAATGCTGGTCATCACTTCCCAGGTGTGCGCTCCT